>JAABUH010000211.1_pt1 | contig 89451 bp, 79 predicted proteins | sample 5559121 | NCBI WGS metagenome assembly JAABUH01 (sample SAMN10711871, study PRJNA513364) | rock metagenome | isolation source: Antarctica rocks | place: Antarctica: Victoria Land, Battleship Promontory nord | collected 2015-12-28
AGTTCCACCCGGTCCGGTCATGGTGAGCAACCGTACTTCCGGCCGCCGCAGTAGCTCGCTGATCTCCGCAATCTCTCGTTCCCGGCCCACAAAACGGTTCGGCTCATCCGGTACGTTGCTAGAGGGGCACGGGAAACGCAGAGGAATGTCGAGCGTGGTTGGAGTATCGTTCGGGGCAATCCCGCGCCGGGATGCCGGTTGAAAAGGCTCGACGCCCAGGTCCTGCCCGGCTGCGAAGAACGCGTCGCGGTCGTCTGCCGGCAAATGGAGCGCCTCCGCCAGCCGGCGCATGGTGGCAGGGTGAGGGTTGGTACGAACCCCGCGCTCCAGATCGCTGATCCCACGCACGCTCAACTTGGCCTGGTCCACCAACTCCTCCTGGGTGAGATGGGCGGAAAGCCGACTGCGCCGCAACAGTGCGGCAAAGCTATCGACCCGCGAGCGGTTGACGCCGGTTGACATGTGCATTCATGCTACCACACAGGGGAATGCGTGGGTATTGCGTGTGGACCCGAACGGCGCAGCGGGTCACAATAAACCCGACTGAATCGATGGGGGACGAACGATCACCAATACAGCACAAGCCGGCGGGAACACTTTGGGAACACTTTGGGAACACCGCCCTGATAGGATACGCGGTAAGAACGGCAAGAGGCTTCTTGAAAGGACGCGCGAACCGTGGGAAGCCGAGACGCACGGGGTATATGCTGGTCACCTGTCCCGTGCCGAGCAACTGGTGAGCCCGACCCACGATGCATCGAGCGAGGGGGGGGGGAGATGGGGGATGACACGAAACGCATGGACGTATCGAGCCGGTCGAGCGGCGATCGGCGCACTGCTTGGCGTGCCCGGAACTGTCGCACCGAGGCTCGTCGGTCGTGAACAAGCATGGACATAGACGAACTCATTCAAACCGTATCGATTGTGGAGGAGAAGACCCGTTGAAGAAATCCCTGCGTATCCCGGCCTGGCTGTCAATTGTTGTCGCTCTCAGCATAGTGGGCTGGAGTAGCCCGGCGACCCGAGCCGCGCTCGCCGCTCCGGCCATTTCGACCGCCACCGCCCCAACCTTCCATCACGTCGGTCCGCTGCGACCCGCCTGGCACGGCTACATGCCGCACGCTCAGTGGTACCGGCCGGCCAGTCCGCGGCTTCGCCCGGTCGATCGCCTGCTCTTGGGGGCACGTGAGGCTGGCAGCGTCCTCCGGCACACGTCGCCGGCGCGGATGCTTGCCAGAGCCGTTTCGACACCCTCTCGCCACGTCAGTCAGTATCCACCGCCGGGCGCCGCTTCCCCAGCCTTCGCCCTGTCCACCCTGCCCACCGACCTGCTGAGCGGGCTCGTGCCGCAAAGCGCTGCTGTGCCGGCGCGTGCGACCGGCCATCACGTCGCACGCGCGCAGCGCGCCCGACGGCGGCAGGGCATGTTCCACCGCAAGGCCAGTTTCTCCTCGACCTCGGGTGGTTGGAACCTGGTGGCCATCCCCACCAATCCCAGCACACCCTACACCTCACAGACCTTGATCGACGAGATCAACAGCCAGAACGGCGCGGGCACCATTACTCAGCTCGCGATCTACCAGAACGGCAAGCCGACCCCCTATGTGCCCGGCTATGGCACGCCCTTCCCCCTCACCCCGGGCGAGGGCATCTTCCTGTTTGCCACCAAGGCCTACTCCTGGACCCCCTCCGGAGCGGCGCCCAGCACTGGCCTGAACCTCAGCCTGAACGTGGGCTGGAACCTGGTCTCGGCGCCGTATCCGCAGGGCTACAGCGCCTCCTCGATGCTCAAACAGATCAACGACGAGGGCGGTCACGCCACCCAGCTGGCCGTGTATGTGAACGGCGCCTATCAGACCTACGTCGCCGGCTACTCCACCGACTTCCAGGTGAGCAGCGGCCAGGGCGTCTAGGTGCTGGAGAACACATCGCCACAGAGCTGGACCCAGCAGTACCCAAGCTGCGGCCAGGTCAATGGCTCGACCATTTCCTCGAACACCACCTGGACTAGCGACTGCTCGCCGTATTTGGTGAGCGGGACCATGACTGTCGACGCCGGAGCCACCCTGACCATAGCGCCGGCCACCATCGTCCACGCTGCTGGGTTTGCCGTCCTGGCCGTCAACGGCACGCTCAATGCACCCGGCACGGCCTCGGCGCCCATCACCATCACGGCGGATAGTGGGACACCAGGTGACTGGCAGAGTCTCGTGTTTGATACAGGCAGCACCGGCACGCTCTCCTACCTCCACATCTCCGATGGCGGCTACCCCACCAGTATCGCGGGGAACAACGAAGCCGACATTATTGTCAATGGTGGCAACCCGACCATTCAGCACTCGATCATCGACAGCGCCCATGTCAATACTAACTACGGCGGCTCCGCCAACGGCATCATGGTCCTCGGCGGGAGTCCCGTCTTGACCAACGATCAGTTCACCAACAATCAGAACTGGCCCATTACGTACGCCGGCACGCCCAATTTGGCAGCGGACAGCGGCCTGAGTGGGTCGGGGAATGGCGCTGGACAGAAGGTCGCTCTCGGGGGCGGGACGCTGGGCAGCAATGCTACCTGGCCCGATCTCGGCATGCCGTACTCTCTGGGTGGCAGTGTCACAGTTGCGTCCGGGGCCACCCTGACCATTGATCCGCCGGCTCAGCTCCGTTGGTGTGGTGGCTGTGTCTTCGAGATCGCCGGCATCCTCAATGTCCCCGGGACCTCCCCAACCAGTGCAGTGACCATCACGGCGGATAGTGGGACACCAGGTGACTGGCAGAGTCTCGTGTTTGATACAGGCAGCACCGGCACGCTCTCCTACCTCCGCATCTCCGATGGCGGCTACCCCACCAGTATCGCGGGGAACAACGAAGCCGACATTATTGTCAATGGTGGCAACCCGACCATTCAGCACTCGATCATCGACAGCGCCCATGGCAATACTAACTACGGCGGCTCCGCCAACGGCATCATGGTCCTCGGCGGGAGTCCAGTCCTGACCAACGATCAGTTCACCAACAATCAGAACGATGATGTGGTGGTCGAGAATGGCGCGACGCCGAATCTGGAGCATGACACCTTTGGCACGCCAGGCAACGGTTCGTATGGCGTGCAGGTCACCGACGGAGGCGCGCAGAATCAGCCCTTGATCGACGCCCAATACAGCGACTGGGGCAGCCCGACCGGTCCGGCCGGCGCGGTAGCCGGCGGGCAGGGCACACCAGTGAGCACACATACCGTGTCCTGCGGCTTGCAGAGTGGCTGCCCCTCCCCTGATGTCGTGGTGAGTCATTGGGTGGGCCAGGATCGGGTGCTGCTGGGGACCAACGGCGCCACCGGTGGACAGAGCACCTATTTGGATGGCTCGCCGCCCAACAATCCCACGGCCCAGGCCGGCGATCCGGTCAACGTGGCCACCGGCAACTTCAGCGAGACCGCCACCGATCTGCTGGCGCCCGGCCGTCTGCCGCTGCAGCTAAATCGTACTTACAATAGCGACACGGCGACCGCCCAGGGCGCCGTGGCCGGCGACTTCGGCTACGGCTGGACCTTCCCCTTCGGGGCCACCCTGTCGCTCAGCGATCCATCGCACCCGCTGGCCATCTTCGGCTCCGGTCGGGAGGATCACTTCACCCTGCAGCCAGACGGCAGCTATACCAACGATCCCGGCCAGTTTGACCGGCTGGTGCGCGAGACGCTGAACGGCACGCCGCAGAACGCCTGGGACCTGTACGACAAGTCCAACCAACGGTATCGCTTTGCCGATGACCAATTCACCCCCGGCCAGAGCGATCCGACCAGCGTCCTGCTCTCCTACGTGCTGGACGCCAACGGCAACAAGATCAACCTGACCCACGCCGTGGATGGCGCCGGGAATGAGACCTCCCAGATCACCGATGTGGTGGCGGGCAGTTACGACACGACCACCATCCCCGCGCCGGGTCGTCGTGCCTTCCACTTCAGCTACAACAGCCAGGGTCAGGTAGCCAGCGTCACCCAGAACGAGGTCGACCAGGGGGCGCCCTCCGGCAGCCGGACCGTCTGCTACTACTACGACGGCAGCCAGAACCTGACCCAGGCCACCGAGCCGCTCAGCCTGAACGGCGGCCCCTGCTCCGCGTCTGCTCCCACCGGCCAGTTCACGCAGTACGGCTACGACAGCCAGCACCGGTTGACCGACGTGACCGACCGGCTGGGCAACCACGTCACCCACAACGTGTACGACGGTCAGAACCGGGTGACCAGCCAGGTGGACGCCCAGAGCAACACCACCGGCTGGCAGTATCAGGACGCGGCGGGCCTGGTGTATGTCACCGATCGCATGGGCGGCATCACCACCTATACCTACACCACCAGCAAGAACGGCCAGCGCGAGGTCCTGGCGGTATCCGATGCGGCGGGCAACCCGCCCACGCAGTACACCTACGACGGCCAGGGCGACCAGCTGACCGCCGTCGACGCCGACGGCAAGACCACCACCAGAACCTACGGCACCACCTGCGGCGGCGATGCCGGAACGGTTCCCAATCAGGGGAACCTGTGCTCGGTCGCCGACAACGCCGGCGGCAAGACCAGCTACACGTACGACGCCGGCAATCAGCCGCTGACCGTCACCGACCCCAACGGCAATCAAACGGTCAACACCTACGACCCCAATGAGAACCTGCTGACCAGCAAGTCCCCCAAGGGTGAGGTGACCAGCTACGCTTACTCGTCCACCAGCAATCAGGACGATCCGTTGACCGGCGACCTGCTGAGCAGGACCGATCCCTCCGGCCGAGTGACCTCGTACAGCTACGCCCCCAGCACCGGCGATGTGCTGACCACCACCGATGGCTGCGGCAACGCCAACGGCGCCTCGGTGCCGTACTGTGCCGGGGAAACGCAGTCGAACCCAGGCGCCCACACCACCACCTACAGCTACGACTACGCCGGGAACCGGATCAAGACCGTCGATCCGCTGGGCAGCATCACCACGGCCACCTACGATGCGATGGGCGACCTGCTGACCAGCGTCGATCCCTGCGGCAACCGCACCGCCGCCCCTTTCTGTGGCGCCGACACCGGCCCCGACCCGAGCGGCCACACCACCACGTACACCTACGACGCCGACGGGAACAAGACCAGGGTGACCGATCCCAAGGGGAACCAGACCACCTACTTCTACACGCCACGCGGCGAGCTGGATCACGTGGTCGACGCCTGTGGCAATCGCACCGCAGCCCCCTTTTGCGCCGGCGACAGCGCGGCCAATCCCACTGGCCACACCACCATATACTCCTACAACGCCAACGGCATGCGGAGCGATGTGGTGGATGCGCTCAATCACGACACCCACACCTACTACGACAAGAACAACCGTGTCACCTCGACCGTCGACCCGCTCAACAACACCGTGACCTACCTCTACGACCAGTCCGGCTGCCGCGCCCAACTCTGCGGACAGACGACGGCTCGTGGCCAGGCGGCCAAGTTCACCTACGACAGCGCCAACCGGCTCTCGGCCATCGATCACGGTGACGGCAGCACAGTCAGCTATACCTTCTATCCCAACGGCCAGCGCAAGACCATGATCGACCCTACCGGGACCACCACCTACACCTATGATGCGGACAACCAGGTGACCAGCATCGCCCAGCCCAGCGGGACGGTCAGTTACAGCTACGACCCGAGCGGCAACCGCTACAGTATGACCATGCCGGGCAGCAAGACCATGGCCTACAGCTACGACGCCGACAACCGGCAGGCCGGGTTGACCGACTGGCGCGGCGGTAACAGCCGCTTCACCTATAACGCCAACAGCCAACTGGTGAAGCAGGTCACCCCGAGCAATGCCAGCGGCGCCTTTGGCTACGACGCAGCCGGTCGCTCGGTCTCCATCCAGTACAGCAGCGGCGCCAACGCGCCGCTCTTCAACGCTGCCTACACCCGCGATGCCAACGGGAACATCACCGCGACCACCGGGACCGATACCGCCAGCTACGGTTACGATCCCCTCAATCGCCTGACCACGGCCACGCTCGGCAGCAGCAGCTATAGCTACAGCTACGACGCAGCGGGGAACCGCACCCAGGTCAGCAGCCCGAGCGGCACGGTGGCCTACAGCTACAACACGGCCAACGAGCTGATCACGGCGGGCAGCACGACGTATGGCTACGATGCCGACGGCAACCGCACCACGGTGAACGGCGCGGCGGTGTACAGCTACAACGCCAGCAACCGGCTGACCAGCTCCACCGCCAACGGCGTCACCGCCAGCTACAGCTACAACGGCGACGAAATTCGGGTGGCACTGACCAACGCCGGCGCCACTACCAATCAGGTGCTGGACCTGGCGGGACAGCAAGCCTCGGTGGTGCAACAGAACCAGGGCAGCAGCACTTCCAGTTACCTCTATGGTGGGGGCGGACTGCTGGCCCAGGACGGCGGCGCCAGCCTCAGCTTCCTGCTGCGCGACCATCTCGGTTCGGTGCGGCAGCTCACCGACAGCACCGGCGCCCTGGCCGGCTCCGCCGCCTACGATCCGTACGGGGCGCGAACCGCGCAGAGCGGCGCCAGCAGCACCCTGGCCGGCTTTACTGGTCAGCAGACCGACCAGGGCAGCGGGCTGATCTACCTGCGAGCCCGCATGTACGACCCGGCCACCGGGGTCTTCCTGCAGCGCGACGCCTATCCCTTCGATCCCTACCAGCCGCTGACACTCAACCGCTACGCCTACGCCAACGACAACCCGGTCAACGTAATCGACCCCACGGGCCAGTTCGGCTTCGGCGACATCTTCAACGCCATCGGGAGCGCCATCAATGCCGTCGGCAACGGCCTGAAGGCGGCCGCAAGCGCTGTGGTGAACACCGTCCAGGCCGCTGCCTCGGCCCTCGGAAACGGGTCGCATTCCAGCGGCCAGGCGGATCCCAGTAAAGTGGCACAGGTCTCCTCCGGCCAGGTGGATCCCAGTAAAGGGACACAGGTCTCCTCCGGCCTGGTGGATCCCAGTAAAGGGATACAGGTCTCCTCCGGCCTGGTGGATCTCAGTAAAGTGGCACCGGTCTCCTCCAATAAGATCATCGCCGCGGGTTCCGGCAACATCATCGCCGCAGGTTCCGGCAACATCATCGCCGCGGGTTCCGGCAACATCATCGCCGCGGGTTCCGGCAACATCATCGCCGCCGGAGCCCACAACTAGGCAATGTCCACGCACCTCACGGTTCAACGACCCGAGACCAGCAGTCACTCCAAGGAAAGGAAACAGCACAACATGAAACGATTCACCCACACAGCGGGAGCAGTGTGCCTGGCGGCAGCCGGCCTGGGGCTGGCCCTCCCCGGCCAGGCCCTGGCCAGCACCCTCACCAACCTTCAGGTGGTCAACCTGTTCGACACCACGGCGACCATTGCCTTCGACAGCGCGGCCGTGGAGACCGCCACCGTCTCCTACGGGGCCAGTTGCACGAGTCTGACCACGACCACGCCGGCGGATACGGCCACCCAGGCCCACGCGATCACCCTGATCAACCTCACTGCTCGGGCCACCTACTTCTATACCGTCACCTCAGGCGGCACGACCTCTGCCTGCCAGTCCTTCACCACCCATGCCACCTCCCCGACTCTTCGGACACCACCGTCTGCCGCGGTTGGTCGCGTTTTCAGCGGCTCCGGCTGCAACACAGTGGTAACCAGTGGGATCGTGACGGTGGTGGTCACCACCCCTGGTACACCCACCACAGTGGACACCTTACCCAACGAGTCGTCCATCAACGGGAACGCCAGTGGGAACCCGGGGACCTACACCGTCAACTTCTCGCCGGCAGCCGCTCCCCAGGGCAGCGGCTATTACGTGGCGGCCGGGGGTGAGACGATCACGGTGACGGCGGACACCGGAACCCAGCGAGGGAGTGCCGCGATCGCCAACTACGACGGCTCGACCCCGCTGTTCTTCCCCAATATCTGCGTCAGCAACTCGCCCACGGCAGTCGCCTACAGCCGGCTGCAGGTCCACCAGGTACACGGCATCACCGAGCTGCGCTGGTACGGAACCCAGCGGGTGCTGGGCTACAACGTGTACGACGGCGGAACCAGGCTGAACCGAGCACTGGTCACCAGCCACACCCACTGGTACCACTTCGCCACCAGCCATCACATTACCCACCTACGGCTGACGGCGGTGACGGCGCACAGCCGGTAGACCTCCGGCGACCACGATGACTACGCAGGGCCACCCAACAGGAATGGGTGGCCCTGTGCGCACCGTTGTCGCACGCTGGACCCAGAGTTTGGGCCGCTGCCATCATTGGAACGGGCACTGAACGAACGGATATTAATTTGCAGCAACCGGTGAGCCAGGATCTTTGGTACACAATAATGGAGGCGGCCTGGAGAGAAGTCGTCCCATTAATGTGCCCGGCACTGCATGAAGAAAGCGGGAGTGCAGCTACGCAGTGACGAGACGATGAGTATCGTCACCCAGATTGCTGGTCGCATGAATCATCGAGCGATCGGTTACAACGCGCGGAACCGAGATATCGAATATCCAACGCGACCAGAGGTGCAGTACGTTTTGGGGATGCGGCGCGGAAGACACCATGAACTGTAGTAAGGTGGATGGTATGAAAGCCTCCATTGATGCGGCTGGGCGAATGGTCATCCCGAGTGAAATCCGCCGGCAAGCGGGGCTTCGACCAGGCATGCCCTTGGACGTACGCTGGCGCGATGGCCGCATTGAGATCGAGCCGGGGACTCTCGCAGTGAAGCTTGTGCATAGGGGCCACCTCCTGGTCGCGATTCCGACAGCGGAAATCGAGCAACTGACGCCGCAGACCGTAGAGGAGACTCTTCGGGCGCTTGCGGCGGAGCGAGCCACTGAAGGATAGTCGGTCGTGACACGCTTCCTCACCGACACCAGTTGCATGGTCGCTGCTGTGTGTGGTTGGCACAAAACACCACCAGCGTGCTGTCCGCGAGATCGAAGCACGCCTGAGTAATGGCGAGGAGTTGCTCGTAGCCGCTGCCAGGCTGGTGGAAGCCTACGCAGTGCTCACGCGACTCCCTCCGCCACATCGACTCTCCCCTCCCGACACCAGAGCGTTACTCACGGCTAATTTCATGGGGAACATGGCGGAGACAGTGGCCCTCGGGGCCGATACATACACAGATCTGCTGCAGAGTGCGCCAGAACGGAGCATCGCAGGCGGCGCTATCTACGATGCGGTGATCCTTGAGAGCGGGCTTGCTGCCAACGCGGATGTCCTGTTGACCTTCAACGAACGCCAATTTCGAATCCTGGCTGGCGCTGCCATCCAGATCGTGATCCCCGCCTGACTACCTGGCGAGTTTGACCCAATGGTCAAGGTACTGAGAGGAGATCGTGCGGCGCCAACAACGTGATGGCACAGACGCCTATCTGATTCCTCGCTCCTCCCGCATCCCCGACCGCTATGCGAGCGGACTCCGAGAGCCGCGGACCGTTATAGAGATACCAGATGACCGTGCGAGTGTCAGCGACCGCCCGGAGCATTAGGCATCATACCGATGAGCGCTCTCCTCCAGCGCGACACGCGCTCTGGAAGCATAGACCGTCATTCCCAGTTGCTCAAAGATGGCCCGAGCGGTGTCGAGCTGCTCAAACGCTTTCTCCCGCTGCCCTCGGTCTCGGTAGGCGACGCCCCAGTCATAGCGCGCATTCGCTTCCCTCATACGGTCTTCGTGGCGTGCGGCGATCTGGAGTGCCTTCGTGAAGGCCTGATCTGATTGATCGTACAGTGCTTGACGCGTGTACACGGCTCCCAGCGTCGCTAAGGACGCGCTTTGTCGGTGCGTCTTTTGCTGCGCTTCCGCCGCCTGGAGGGCAGCGCGAGTCAGGTCCTCGGCCCGGGCAATGTCGCCCAGTTCGAGATAAGCTCGCGCTGCCAGCAGGGTGGGGGGCGCGAATCCGTTGGTTCCGCTGCCGTCGTCATCAAAAATCGGTTCGAGGTGCCCGAACACGCGCTCGGGATGCCCTTCCTGCAGCTCCAGCTCGGCCAGAAAACTGCGTGCCGTGACCTCGCCCCGGCGGTACTCGAAGCGCAGAGCGATGCCGAGCGCCTCCTCCAACAGGGAACGCGCCTCACTCCACCGTCCCTGGTTTAGATCGAGTTGGGCCAGGGTATGCAGGGGCGTCACCGCCTGACGGGTGGGCGGCAACTCTCGTGTGAGTCGGACGGCCCTTTCCAGACACACGCGGGCTTCGGCGTGTTCGCCCAGGACCGTCTGCATAACCCCGAGTGTGGCGGCGGCGAATGCGATTTTCAATGGATTGCCAAGTTGTTCGGCTGTGGCGAGCGCCCGAGCTGCATAGGAGCGCGCTCGCCGCTCCTCTCCGGTGGAATGGTACGAGGTAGCGAGGTTGATGAGCGCAACATTGAGGACCGCGTAATTACGGGTACGCTCAGTGATTTCGAGGATCGATTCCACCAGCCGCCGTCCCTCTGAGTGCGACTCCAGCACCATGTGGGCCGTGCCGCGTGTCATTTCGATTGCCGCCAGACTCAGGTCATCACCGGCTGCCCGCGCGAGCTGTGCCCCGCGGACGCCGATCTCGATGCACTCGTCCGTTCGCCCAGCGTCAAAAAGCAAGGTCACGTAGGCCCCATACAAGGACGCCAGCTCCTGGGATGCCTCCTGAGGAAGCAGCGCCATCGCTGCCCGCACCACCACCAGTCCATCGGACGCCGTGCCCCGTCCGGAATGGACCAACCCGATTTCGACCGCGGCCCGTGCCTCGCCCCGCACATCCTCCCGGCGCCTGCAGATCTCCACCGATGCTCCGAGCAGCCGCAGCGCCTCGTCAAACCGTGCGGTAGTGCGGAAGACCTGCCCGAGTTTCCGCTGAAGGCGAGCTCGCACCTCGTCAACCTCGACCAGATCAAGCGCGTGCGTGTAACGGGTTTCCGCCTCGGCATGGGCAAAGACCGCAAGTGCGCGATCGCCGGCCTTCTCCAGATAGTGGGTCGCCTTGGCACGCTCTCCGCCAGCAACAAAATGGCGGGCCAGGGCGTCGACATCATTGCTGCCTTCCGTCTCCAGAGTGGTAGCAATGCGAAGGTGCAGGTAGGCACGCCGGTGGTGGGATATCTCACCGTAGACGACCTCGCGCAGCAGCGGATGGGAGAAGGCAAAGCCGGTAGCGCGCTCCTCCAGCACATGCTCCGCCAGAGTGGCGTCCAGCGCGTCGAGCAGCACCGCGTCCCCGAGTTCCGTGGCCCCGCGCAGCACCGAGAACGGTGTCTCTATCCCGGCGGTCGCCACCGTCGAAAGCACCTGCCTCGCGTGCTCGCCAAGCCGGGCAGCGCGCACCATGAAGAGATCTCGCACCTTGCGCGGCACCACCAGCTCTCGATCCGGCAGCGACCACCGACGGCCACGCCGCGTCAGGCCAAGCGCCTGAAGCGTCTCAACCAGTTCATGAACGAACAGCGCATTGCCCAACGAGAGGTCATAAACGCGCTCCAGCAGCACTTTGTCGGGCAGCGCACCGGGCAACAGTGAGGCGGTGAGACGGTCGCAATCCTCCCGTGCCAGGCGTAGAAGGTCGACTGAACTCGACAGACGGTCCTGGGCGAGGCGAGCCCGTACGCTCTCGAGGTTCGCATCCGCGGTCGTTTCCTCGTACCGGTGAGTCGCGACGATGAGCCAGGCGTGATCGGGTCCGGTGCGAGCCAGATAGTGGAGAAGCTGCAGGGTGGCCTGGTCGGCCAGGTGAAGATCGTCGAGCACCAGTAACAACGGGCCGTCGCCCGCGATTGCGTCCAGGAGTCTCGTGACGGCAGCAAAAAATCGGGGTCGCTCGCTGTCAGTCGCGGGAGTGATGGGTCTCAGCTCGCCAAGCGCTCGTAGGGCAGGAACGAGACCGCCGAGGTCGGGGAACCGCTCCGCCAGCGCCTCTCGGCTGCTGATGGGTAGATTGCGGATATGCTCATCGATGGCCTCGGCGACTGGCGCATACGGCGCCTGTCCCTCCGCCTCGTAGCTTCCGCCCCAGAGTACGGCGGCGCCCTCGCCGTGCGCGCGACGCGCAAACTCCGCTGCCAGCCGCGTTTTGCCGACACCCGCCTCACCGCCAATAAAAACGATTGAGCGCCGCCCGTCCGGCGGCGAAGCCTGGAGTGGCCGAAGCTCCCGCTCGATAAGATCAAGGGAACGCTCGCGTCCGAACAGTGGCGCGTCGGGGAAGCGGCGCACGGCGGATGGCAGGGGCGCCATGCCTTCCATCGAAACCCCCGGCCGCGAGGCGTGCGAGGCGATCTCGCCATAGAGCGCCTCCGTTCCCGGATCCGGCTCGACGCCCAGTTCGCCGGCCAGTGCCTCCCGGCATCGCTGGTACTGACGCAGCGCTTCATGTCTGCTGCCGGAGAGTACCGCCAGCTTCATAAGCCGTCGGTGGACATCCTCGTCTGTCGCGTCCCGCGCGAGCACTGCACGCAGACGGTCCGCAGCAGCGCCGTACCGCCCCTGCTGCTGCAACAGATCGGCCAGCCCACTCTGCAACCGGTCGTGGAGCGCAGCCAGCGCGGCTCGTTTCGGCTCCGCCCACTCGGCGTAGCGATCCTCGGGCAACAGGTCTCCCGAATACAGCGCCAGGGCCGCCTCATACGCCTGCTCGTCGCCACCTTCCAGCGCCACCTGGGCCAGGGCCTCCAATTCCACCGCATCAATCCAGGCCGGGCCGGTCAACGCCACCATGCCCTGGTGGTGATCGAGGTAGCTCGACGGGGCGCGTGGTGGAAGGTCCGGCTCGAGGGCCTTACGCGCAAACATCAGCGCCTTCCGCAAACTGGCGTCGGCCGAGCCGGGAGTGAGGTCCGGCCAGAGGAACTCTTGCGCCAGCTCGGCATGCATCCGGCGCTGCGGCTGGACTGCCAGCAGCTTCACCAGCGAACGAGCGGTTGGCCGGCTCCAGGCGCTATCCGCAATGGCCACGCCGTCGCGTTCGGCTCGAAAGCCGCCCAGCAGGTGAAGTCGCAACATCGCCATGGTACGCTTCTCCCTCTCTCGGACTGCGTGACCGAATCACCGCCCACTCGTCGCAATTATCCTCGAATCGGTCCGAACCGTCAACTGTCCCGATGCGTGCACTCAAAAGCATTCGAATTCGGGAACAAGATGGGAACACGCGTTCTGTACGCTGTGTCTTGCAACTACCACATAGGAGGAGCGCAGATGGAGCGAGCAGATGACTGGGGCGAGGCCGTGCGGCCACACTCCATCGTCGATGCCGGCGGCGAGGAATGGCCGGTGGTGCGGCGGTCGATCGAGCGGCGCATGGATGGACTCGCCGTTGGCGATTTACTGGAGGTGATTTCCGGTCAGCGACGCAACCGCGCCGATATTCCGACCTGGTGTTTCCTGGTCGGTCACGATCTGGTGCGTCTCCTGGCGACCGAATCGACAACCTGGTTCTGGATCAGAAAGGCGCCGGAGCGATGACCTGGGCCCGGCAGCGGATAGGCACAGTACGTCTTTATCACAGCAGTAACACTCTCAAACGCCTCAGAAAGGAACACCCCATGAAACGATCCCTGCGTATCCCAACCTGGTTATCGATTGTCGTCGCCCTCAGCATGGTGGGCTGGAGCAGCCCAGCGTCCCGAGCCGCACTCGCTGCCGGGGCGCCGCGGTTGGCTCAAGCCCATCAAACCATGTCGCCCCTGAACGCCTCGCCTGCCACAACGTCTCAGACGCAGCCTCTATACTTTGAGCCGAATCGGGGACAATTTGGCTCGCACGTACACTTTGTGACCCGCGCCGCTGGGTACCTCGTGTCCTTCACCGGGAGTGGCGCCGATTTCAGCCTGCGCGCGCCGTCCGCTCCCACGGTCCAGATCGGGCTGCATCTGGTCGGCGCTAACCCCCATCCCTCGATCACTGGGCGGCAGCGGCTGGCTGGCATCGTGAACTACTACGTGGGCAACGATCCGAGCCGCTGGCAGGTCGGCGTCCCGACCTACGCGCGGGTTGTCTACCATAACGTCTATCCCCACACCGACCTGGTCTTCTACCACCGAGGGGGCCAGCTGGAATATGACTGGGTGCTCCATCCCGGCGCCGATCCGCGACGCATCGCGCTGGCGATCTCCGGGTCCGCCGCGCCGAGAATCGATGGCGCTGGGACGCTGAGGGCGGTGTCACACGGCGCGGCATTGACCCAGCGCACACCGCGGATCTATCAGTGGTACGCCGGACGCCGGCAGGCTATCGGCGGACGCTATGTCCTGACCGGACGAGATCAAGTCCGCTTTCAGCTTGGCGCCTACGATCCCAACCGGACCGTGATCATCGATCCAATCGTGGAGTATTCGACCTACGAGAGCGGTTCCGGCGGGAATGATGCCGCCGCTATCACCACCGACACCGCCAATGGCGTGTACGTCACCGGCGACACCATTTCCTCCAGCCTGCCGAACGAGACCAACTGCTGCAACTCCACCTACGTCAGCAAACTGGATGCCACCACCGGCGCCATTCTCTGGTCCACCTACGTCGGCGGCACCGGGAATAATCACGCCTACGCCATCGGCACCGACAACGCGGGCAGCGTCTACCAGGGCGGCAGCACCTCCGCGACCGATTTCCCGAAGGCGAACAACTCGTGCGTACTCTTCTACGGACTCTGTTCCGAGGCGTTCGTCGCCAAGCTGAACAGCGCGACCGGCGTCCTAACGCTGTCGACCTACCTTGGGGGTACCAATAATGACAGAGTGAACGGCATGGTGCTGGATTCCGCCGGAACAATCTACGTCACCGGTCAAACGGGATCCAGCGACTTTCGGGGCGCCATTAACAATTGTCCCGGAGTCTGCTATGCGGCATTTGTCGCCAAGCTGAGTAGCTCCAATCTTGCCCTCGGCTACGCAGAGTTCATCGGCGGCAGTACCGACAACTCCGGCAACGGCATCGCGCTGGACAGCAACGGTACACTTTATATCACCGGCACCACCAATTCCAGCGATTTCCCCAAAGCCACCAACTCGTGCGCAACCCAGTGCAACGCCGCCTTCGCGGCCGCGCTGACCGCATCGAGCGGGTCGCTGCTCTGGAGCACGTACGTGGGCGGGACCGACGGCAAGAACGACGTCTTCGGCAACGGGATCGCCGTCCGCGGCGGCCGAGTCTACATCGCCGGCTACACACAGGACAGCTCACTACCCGTCGCCACCAATAGCTGCACCAATACCCAGACCAACAACAACAACCTCTGCGGCAATGCCTTCCTCACGGGAATGAGCGCCTCAACCGGCGTCCTCGCCTTCTCCACCTACGTGGGTGGGACCAGCCTCGCCATGGCACACGCCGCGGTGGCCGATGATGCCGGTGTGTTCATCGCCGGATACGCCGAGGGCGCCACCCTCCCGGCCCAGACAAATAGCTGCACGGTCTGGCAGCCCACCGGTCAATGTACCTATGCAGACGCCTTCGTGAGCCGCATCGATGGCGTCTCCGGCCGGGTGCTGGCCAGCACCTTCGTCGGTGGCAGCCTGACCGACGAAGCGTTCGGTATCGCCGCGGACCAGAACGGCCAGCTCTACATCGCCGGCACCACCACCTCCACCGACCTACTGAAGAAGACCAATTCCTGCGGCGGCAACTGCTCTCGCGACGCCTTCGTGATGCGGCTCAGCCCGGCCTCGGTGCTGGCCGGCAACACCGGCACCGGCACCACCACCAATCCCACGCAGTCAGCTCTCGCCACCACCGGCGGCGCCGGCCCCGGCACAGCTGGTAGCCTCACCGCCACGGCCTCCGGCGGCACCGGCACGGTGAACGTGGCCATCTACGACACCAACCCGGTGAACCCGCCACCCTTCGCCAACGCCGGCGGCTATATCGACGTGCGCGTCTCCGCCGGCAACAGCTTCACCCAGGTCCAGATCCAGGACTGCACGCCGGCCAACGGCCGCCAACTCTTCTGGTTCGACGGCAACACCTGGAACTCGGTGGGCAATCAGACCTTCGACGCTAAATCCGGCTGTCTCTCGGCCACCATCGACGCCACCAGCTCGCCCAGCATCGCCCAGCTCACCGGCACCGTCTTCGCCACTGGAACGGCCGGTGCGCCGACTGCTGCCCGGGTCTCTCGCTTCTCGGCGCAGCATGCAGCCGGCGCCGTGACCTTCCGCTGGCACGTGGTCAGCAACGCCGATATCACCGGCTTCAATCTCCTGTCAGGCCAGCACCGATTGAACGCGCGGGTCATCGCAGTCCATCCCTCACGCGGCTACCGGTACCAGTCCCACTGGAGTGGCGCTGGCCGCTACAGCCTGCAAGTGCTGCTCCGGAGTGGGAGGACGGTGATGATCCCGGCCCGATAAACCATGGAGAACTTTGGCAGGCTCGCCTCACCCCGTTTCGGCGGTGGTGGGGCAGTCCTCCCCGTGACGTCAAGCGAACCGAAGACACCCCAGTTCCGCCACGCGCCGCGGCTAGACCGGAGGCCCGCGGGCACGAACGGTGGGGAGGCAACTAATCCATTCCCGGCGAATTCCGCGGGAACACTTTGGGAATATCGCTCTGATAGAGTGATCGTCATGAAGTCTGGATCGAGCAAACAGATAACAGGGACGAGGAGAGTAGATGAAGGAGGGGCGATGTCGGATAAACGCTCATCAAGAGAGAGAACACCACCAACCTATGCACGACACACACATACCTCAAGACAGAAAGGAATGACCATGTCCCGTATTTTCCAGCGCCTGCCCGTCGCGCTCCTCGCCGGCCTGATGTTGGCCCCGTTCGGCACCGCGCACGCCGCCCGGCCCCATGCGTCGGTGCATGTAGCTCGAAGTGCTGTCCACTCCCGCCAGACGGCGGCTGTAATTGATCCCGCAGCACTTCGTGTCCCTGACACAGCCTTTGCTCCCGCTACTCCTGATGGCGGTGCTGGCGGCGACCAGGTACTGACAACCGCAGTCCTCGATACCGGTAAATTCTTCACATATTTCCACCCCGATGGGTACGCCGCTCTGGGTCGCGTCAACGGCTATTTCCAGTTTCAGAGCTGGACTCCGACCGGATCTGATCCCATTAACTTCAGATATCTGGCTAGCATCTACCCCAGCGGCCAGGCAGCTCTCAGCGCGTACGACGCGCTGAAATCCTTCTTCAGCGAGAAGCGGGGAACGCCCCTAACACCATGCAACTCCTCCGCCCGTATTCCCGCCATGTGCGACGACGGGCGGTCCCACGCTATTGGAGGGACGGACTTTTATTACCGAGAAGTTCAGGTCGGCGTGTGCGTTAGCGAATTTGTCGCCACGGCCAAGACCGTTGAAGAATCGAATGCACTCTTCAGTCAGATAGACACAACGCTCAACAACATAACGCTGGCCGCAGTGAGTGCCATGAGCAAGGTGTGTGCCGTGCAGCAGAAGCCCACGCTGACCGTCAACGGTCTCGGCGTCTATCACAAGGTCAAGGGCAAGGTGAAGCTGACCTCCGTACTGAAGCTCAAGGAAGGCGGCTTGTTCGTGGCGACGTACGTCGTCACCAATGCCACGGGCCTCACCCCCTCCGCCGTGATCGACTTCCTCAAGGGTGGGAAGACCGTGGCCCATGCGGACATGTTGCCGGCCAAGCTGAGCGATGGCACGCCCTACTTCTATACTGCGGGCAAGTTTGCCAAAACGAAGTTTGTGGGGCATCTTACCGCCCGCGTCACGATCACCATCGGCACAGTTACCGACGTTCGGTCCATTCAGTTCACGGTGAAGAAGCACAAGTAATTAACACGTTGCTGACACCCATGAGACGTGACTGTGTTGTGGGGGCCGCTCTTCGAAGGGCGGCCCCCTGTGCGGAAAGGACAGAACATGAAGAACTGGTTACTGAGCGGTCTGCTCCTGACGCCCCGCTCGCCATGGCAACGGGAGCCCTGGGGCGATCCGAGACGTCCCCTGACATGTATCGATCGCCCTTGAAAGGAAGATGAATGAAAAAGTTTCTCCCCGCCTCCCTTACTCTCGCGCTCGCGGCCTCGGTCCTCTCTCTGCATCGGGACGTGATCCATGCCACCGGCCTGGCAGCATCCACGCACGTTGTGCTCACCCTCACCGGCAGCAATACACACGGAGGCGCTACGTCCACCAAAAAGTTTCACGTGTCGAGGAAGTGGCAGGTCCAGTACACGCAGAACTGCAGCAGTATCGGCGTACAGCAGCCGTTCGCCGTTAGCGTGTACGACTTCACCGGTTCCAACGATGAAGCGGCAGCGATCAACGTCAGCGGCATCAAGGTACACGGGACGCACCACTTCTCGCACCCTGGGACCTACAAGCTACTTATCAGCGCCTCTTGCCCATGGCAGATCCGAGTGAGGGGCTGAGTGGTCCGTCCGGTAACCCTCACCCCGTTCAGTACTACGCCTGGCTGGTTCTCAGAATGTTTGTTTTCAGCTCATTGTCCATCCCAGTCGGCCGTACCTTGATCGGCGGAAGCAAACCTCAGATTAGACTAAACTTAGGTCATGGAACATGTGAACGTGCATGAAGCCAAGAGTCACCTTTCTCGCTTGCTGGATGGTGCGGGAGCGGTGGGGGAAATTCTAATCGCTCGGGCGGGCCTTCCGGTGGCACGGCTCTCACCGTACGAAGGGAACGACGCGCCGCGTGTGCCAGGCGTATGGCGAGGGCGAGTACATATCGCCGGCGATTTCGATCAGCTGCCGGAAGAGGTGGCCCGCGCCTTCAACGGTGAGTAGCCACCTTCCGATACGCTGAGTTCGATCCTAATGAACGCGACTACCAGACCGTCGTGCACGACCTCCGAGATGAAACCGACTGTGGATGACCGTTCTTTCGCCCTCGAAGATGACGCAATCGCTCAGTTTCAGCAACACATGCTCGCCTGGTACGACACCTTCAAACGCGACCTACCATGGCGTGGCGATCCCGATCCGTATCACATCCTGGTCAGCGAGGTCATGCTGCAGCAGACTCAGGTGGATCGAGTCATCCCCAAATACCTGGCCTTTCTTGAGCGATTCCCTTTGTTGAAGGACCTGGCCGAGGCATCAACCGGCGATGTACTGCGCCAGTGGCAGGGACTGGGCTATAACCGGCGCGCGCTCAATCTGAAGCGTGCCGCTGAAGCCGCAATGCGGGAGCATGGTGGACAGTTGCCGGGGACTGTTGACGAACTCGAAACACTCCCGGGTATCGGCAGATACACCGCCCGTGCCGTGGCTTCCTTCGCCTTCGGCCTGCAGGCGCCGGTGGTGGATACCAATGTGCGACGGGTGCTGAGCGACTTCGTGGGACGGAACCTGACCGACCGTGAAACCTGGCGGCTGGCCGAGCGCGTCCTGCCGGAGGGACGAGCCGCCGACTGGAATCAGGCGCTGATGGACTATGGCGCCCTGGTGAAGCGCGCCACGCCTCGTCGCTCCGGCAGGCCCCCTGACCCGTTCGCCTCCACCAACCGCTTCTGGCGCGGGCGCATCGTTGAGGTCCTGGTCAGGAACCACTCCCTCCCGCTACCCGAACTCCTGGAAGCGCTGCCGTACCCCAACCGGGATGAGGAGCGGGTGCGTGGGCTGGTCTTGGCACTCCATGAGGAGGGGATGGTCGAGTACGATGTCGGACGGGATGAAGTTGGGTTACCGTCTTGACCACGGTCGACCCGTCTATATCTCCGTTCAGTTTGCGCTGCGAGCCTGGAACGCCTTGAGTCCGGTCACGAACACCACCGCGCCCACCGTGTTGCCCAGTACCGCAGGGGCCAGGAATCTCGTGAGCCAGTCTGCCCAGGTAATCGGCGCGCCGGCAAACATGCCCAGTAGCACTTCGGTGGATCCGATCACGCAGTGGTACAGCGCCAGCGCCACCAACAGATAGGTAGTCACATAGGTCAAAAGAAAGTGGGACGCGCTTCCGTCCGTAGCGCTCAGCAGCCAGCTCAAGAGTGCTACCAGCCAGCCACCAAAGACACCGGCCAGCGCGGCCTGTAGAAAGGGCTGGTTGGTCAACTCGATCCCCATCGTCTGGTAGACGGACTTATACGGATCGAAAACCACCGCCGTGTGTGAGACTAGCACGCTGAAGATTATGGTGCCGGCGATATTGCACGCGAGAACGATGCTCCAGCGTCTTGCCACCTTGCGGATGGAGCCGTCTCCCGACAGCACGCCGATCAGCGGTACGAGCGTGTTCTCGGTATACAGCTCTGAGCGCCCCGCGATAACAAAAACAAAGCCAAGAGGGTAGAGGAATCCGCCGAAGAACAGGGCCTGCATGACAGTGAGGTGGAGGAGAGTATGGAGCCGGCCGGCGACCACCGCCATGGCCAGCGGTCCGAAGCCGATATCGAGACCGGCTATCAGCCCAGAAAGGATCAGGTCCCCGACAGAGCGCTCCAACTCGACTCCGCCCTCCTCAACCATGGGTTCGAAGATATCAGGTGCGGTCTTCTCCGTTGCGCTTGGCATTGATTCCCTCAGTCGTGGGGTATGTAGTTTGGAGTTGATTCGGTATGCACAACACTCATAGCGTACTCGGTACGATGGCCAGGGAGTGAAAGCCGCTCCAGGAGTTCGGGTAGGCGATGGTTGATACCTACACCTTGGGGAGCACGGTGTACCATTTCGAGAAGCAGGATGCCGCTAGAGCGGTAAAGATCCCAAACGCCGCCGCAACCTTTCGCGACAACCACGTGGAGAATGGCTTGTGTCACGTGTCCTTATAACGGGAGCTACCGGGTTTACCGGTGTCCATCTCCTTGCCTACTATGCGGTGCGAGGCTGGGAGGTTCATGGCACACATCGCAGCCCGATCGTCGACCACTCCTGGATTCCATCTCACGCCGTTCTGCATCGGGTTGATCTGCTCGATCCCCCGGTGATTGCGGACCTTATGAGACGAGTTCGCCCCACTGTCATCCATCACCTCGCGGCCCAGAGTTCGGGCGCTGTCGCCACCCATGATTCATGGCGAACGTTGGAGACCAATGCGAGGACGCAGTACAACGTACTGGAAGCGATACTGGCCGTCGAGACGGATACGCGGATCGTCGTGGCCGGCAGCAGCGACGAGTATGGACAGACGCCTCCAGGATGCAATCCGATTGACGAGCGCGCTCCACTGTTGCCAACGACCGCCTACGCGGTGAGCAAGGTCATTCAGGACGTGATGGCATATCAATACTTTGCGGGTCATCACCTGCAGATTGTACGCACGCGTCCGTTCCTCCAGCTCGGTCCACGCCGGAGCGACCGGTTCGTGGCCGGCGCCTTCGCCCGTCAGGTCGCCGAGATCGTGCTGGGGCGCCGTGAGGCGGTGATCTGGGTCGGCAATATCGACCTGCAGCGAGACTTCACCGACGTACGCGATGTCGCGGAGGCGTATGGTCTGCTGGTGGATCAGGGAAAGGCCGGTGAAGTGTACAATATCGCCTCCGGGATCGCTCGTACACTCCGCGAGTTGTTGACGACTATGCTTGAAGTGGCCGGGGTACAGGCAGAAATTCGGGTCGATGTCGCTCGGTGCCGGCCGGGAGAAGCACCACTCTTGGTTGGAGACCCAGCCAAACTCCACGCCACCACTGGCTGGACGCCATCAATCATCTTTCAACAATCCGTGACCGATACGCTCGCATTCTGGTTGGACCATCTGCGAGCGTCAGAATGACCCCTGGAGAACCTGTATGAAGACTGCCCTCATTACCGGCATAACGGGCCAGGACGGCTCATATCTAGCGGAGCTCTTGCTGGAGAAGGGGTACCGCGTGGTCGGCATGCTCCGCCGTCTCTCGCTCGAGAACTACGGTCGCATCGAGCATCTGGGGGATCGCATTGAGCTGGCCCAGGGCGACCTGCTCGATCAAGCATCCCTGGGCACCATCCTGCGCCAATACGAACCGGACGAAGTCTATAACCTGGCGGCCATGAGCTTCGTTCCCACCTCCTGGAACCAGCCGGTGCTCACCGGAGAATTCACGGCGCTGGGCGTCACCCGTATGCTGGAAGCTTTGCGCCTCGTCAATCACCCCGTTCGCTTTTATCAGGCGTCGAGTTCGGAGATGTTCGGCAAAGTACGGGAGACGCCCCAAAACGAGACAACCCCGTTCTATCCACGCTCACCGTATGGAGTAGCGAAAGCGTACGGCCACTACATGACCGTCAACTATCGAGAAAGCTACGGCCTGTTTGCCGTGAGCGGAATCCTCTTCAACCACGAGTCACCACGCCGAGGATTGGAGTTTTTTCCACGCAAGGTATCGGATGGCGTCGCCCGTATCTGTCTGGGTCTATCCCAGTCCCTCACCCTCGGCAACCTTGAGGCGCACCGCGATTGGGGCTATGCCGGCGATTATGTCCGGGCCATGTGGATGATGCTGCAACAACCAGAGGCGCAAGACTACGTGATTGCGACCGGAGAGTACCATACCTGCCGGGAATTAGTTGAGGTGGCGTTTGGCCACGTCGGCCTGGATCCCTGGGAATACGTTCGGCTGGACCCCGCTCTGCTCCGTCCCGCCGAGGTCGACCTCCTGGTGGGCGACGCGACCAAGGCAGAGCACGAATTGGGATGGCACCCGCACGTCTCGTTCGAGAAGCTGATAACCATGATGGTCGATGCGGACCTCGAACGACTGCGAGCACTCACCAGGCGCTAATGCCGGTCACGGCTTTAGATACGTCTCGCACACTGCCAGACGCTCCGAGGCTACGAGCTCCAGAGACTGCCGGCGGTTTCGCTTGCCCGGTGCCTGATCCCATCGATTAGCATGGGCTGTTATGAGTAGCACTGTCGTGATCCCACTTACTCTCCAGCCCCAACCCGGCGGAGGGTATGCCGTCCGCAGCAGAGACTTGCCCGACCTCATCACTGAAGGAGAGACTGAACAGGACGCTCTCGCCAATGCGTGGGATGCCCTCCTTGCGCTTCTTGATGCCTACGACCAGCTTGGCTGGCCGCGGCCTCTGGGGCTGCCCGCTGTCCCTGAGCGTGCCGCCGTTCAGTTTCAGCCGCTCACTGCGGCGTGAGATACCGGGAGGCTGCGCGGAAGCTGCGCCGGCTCGGTTGCACAGAAGTCAGTCGCCGTGGCCGCGGCTCCCACCGTGTGTGGCTGAATCCCCCTGCGACGAAGGTGGCGCCGTTACCAGACTGGGGATCAAAAGACTTGAATCCTTGGACGCTGCGAGACGCCGTGGGCCAGCTTGGACTGGACTGGGACGACTTCGAGCAGGCATGATTCGCGATGCGAAGCCTGCACCCGACTCAACCTCGCTGAGAACCTCCGGCGTCCGTTATGACTCGTGCGGCCACCTCACCACGCCTGCGCCAGCAGCACCTCACGGGCGGTGCGTTCCATACGCTCGGTGGAGAACGACGGTACCGTGCGATCGCGTCCCCAGTCGCCGAGACGGGCGCGTAACCGCTCGTCGCCGGCCAGCCGATCCAGCGCCTGCTCGACCAGCGCGCTCTCGCGGTGCGGAACGAGCAAACCGTTCACTTCGTGAATGATGACGTCGGGCGCGCCGCCGGCGTGCACGCCGACCACCGGTTTGCCACGAGCCATGGCCTCCAGATACACGATCCCCAGCCCCTCGTGACTGCTCGGCAACACATAGATGTCGCACTGCTCATAGTACTCAGCCAGCTCTGCCTCCGAGACTTCACCGGTGAAGCGCACATGGCGCTCTATGCCGCGATCTCGTGCCAGCTGTGTCAGCCGTGGCCGATCGTCTCCATCGCCTACCACGACATAGCAGATCTCAGGGTAGCGGTCGATCAGGGCCGCCAACGCCTCGATCGTGGTATCAATCCCTTTGTACCGATCGCCAAACGAGAGCCGAGACACACTGAGAAGGGTCAGCCGACCTGGCACTCGATTGTATTGCGGCACGCATGCTGCGGGAGGATCGAACCCATAGGTCAGCATCGCGGTCCGCTCCGGTTCGACCCCCTGCTGCTCAACGACCAAGCGCCGGGTCGACTCGCTGATGTACAGGACGGTATGAGCGCACCGTAAACCGAGGCGAGCCGGTAGACTGAGTGGCTGCTCGACTTCCTTTCCGTACGCCAGGACTGCCACCCGTGCACTCGGGCAGAGCAGTCGCAGCAGGGGAATCAGGGGCGCGAAGTTCACGTGGCCCACCAGAATGAGATCGGCGCCGCGGAATAGGGGAAGCAGCAGCGCGGCAGCCACAAAGCGAAGTCGATTACCGGCAAAGCCAGGTACCCCGTCATACCCATTCGAGTCATTCAAACTGAACACCGTCGGTGGACTGCCGACCAAGATGCTCCGGAGGCACACCAGCAGTTGCCGGTTATATCGTTGAATGCCACCCTGGGAGCGCAGCGCGGTGAACAGTAAATAGGTGCGCATGCGGGCTATCGCACAACAGTGACGTGGTGTGCGTCGAGCCAGTGATTGAGCAGCATGGGCGCCCATACCTGCGCCCAATGGCGCCGCCCTGCCCGAAACTCGGTCCATAATCGTCGCATGTCCGGCGCGCTGACCCCTCCACTGTCCGAGCCATGCTCGACTCTCTCAGCCAGCGGGCCGGCCAGCCACGCTTCGAGCGGAAAGGTAAAGCCCTGCTTGGGACGATCCGGCAGGCCGAGCGGGAAATAGATGGAACGCGCGCCAGCCAGCACGGCCTTGGGCCGGCCTCCCAGCAGATGGCTACACCGGGCAGCCAGCGCCGCAATCTCATTATCAAGAAAGGGTACGCGAACCTCCAGAGAGTGGGCCATGCTCATGGCATCAGTATCGCGCAGCAATTGGTTATGCATGTAGACGCGCGACTCCAACTCCGATATGCCTGCCATCTCTGGCAGCCCGTCGATGGGAGCAACCTGCTCGGCATATGCAGCGGGATCGGGCAATGTCGCGGACCCGACCAGAGATCGAACTTCCTCTGGGCTGAGCAAGCCGCGCACCGCCAGATATGCAGCCGCGAGTGACGTCGAGCCATTGCTCCAACGGGCCAGCTTCCGCGCGCCTCGCGGAATACCCGGCAACACATCCAACAGTGGCATGAACTGTTCGTGGCCCGGTACTCTGGCCAGGGCACGCATAGCCCGCTGTACCGTGCCAACCACCGTGAAGCTGGGATATCCACCAAAGAGTTCGTCTGCCCCCAGGCCCGAGAGGGCCACCGTGAGCCCGGCCTGGCGAGCCGCCATGGAGACGAAGTAGGTGTTGATACCATCGGCAGAGGGCTGATCCATAGCGCTCACAATACTGTCCAAATGGGATTGGAAATCGTGAAAGGTAACGCGCGTATCGACATGCTCCAGCCCAAAGCGCTCCGCCACGCGGCGTGCCATGCTGCCTTCATCGAACGCGCTCTCATCGAAGCTGACCGAGACTGAGCGTATCCGCTCATGTCCCCCCGCGCGCATCAGCGCGGCCAGCATGGTCGAGTCCATGCCACTGCTCAGGAACAGACCAAGCGGAGCATCGCTCACCATCTGGCGCTGCACGGCCGCCTTCATTCCTTCGCGCACGGCCTCTTCCGCCTCGCCAGCGGGTAGCGGAATCGCCTGACGCAACTCATCGACGTGCGACCAGTATTGGCGTACAGTCAAACCAGTCGACTGCAGGGTGGCGCAATGACCGGGTGCGAGTGATGCAACACCGATTAGGATGGTTCGGTCGTCCGGCACGGAGCCCATCATCAAATAGCCGGCCACCGCGCTGCTGTCGGCCCGCGCAGGCACCAGCCCGCTGGCAAGAATAGCACGGATTTCAGAGCCAAACAGGAACCACTCACCGGCCCAGGAATAGTACAGCGGCTTGATGCCGAACCGATCGCGCGCCAGAAAAAGAGACCGGTCCTGCTGGTCCCAGATGGCAAAGGCAAAGAGACCGTTGAGCCGCTCCACACAGCGCTCGCCATACTCCTGATAGAGGTGGAGCACGACCTCAGTATCGGTGCGCGAACGGAAACGGTGCCCCCGCGCTTCAAGTTCGGCGCGCAGCTCGACAAAGTTGTACACCTCGCCGTTGTACGTGATCCAGAAGCGATCGCCTGGCTCACTCATGGGCTGGCGCCCGGCGGGTGTCAGGTCGATAATGGCCAATCGGCGGCTGCCCAGCACGCAATCCCGGGCGGGGGACGCGTAGGCGCCGCCATCATCCGGACCTCGATGCCGAATCGCCTCGCACATCGCGTCCACCGAGCGCGTTTCAATGCCGCCACTGAAGCGCACAATGCCGCAGATGCCACACATGGCGCGTTCGAGAGCCTCGGGGCTAGCCCTTCCGGCTCAAGACCTTGGGATCCCCAGCCGTGACCGCCGCCTTGCCCTTGCCTCCACGCCCATCGTTCTCCGGACCATATCCATAGGTGTACTTGTACCCGTACTGGTGGTAGTAATAGTGATACCCGGCGCCCTTGGGGCTGACCTTGTTGATCACCACACCAATGATTTTGCCGCCTACACCCTCAATAGATTCGCGGGCCCGGCGCAAATCACGCCGCTTGGTATGACTCGGATCGACGACGAGAATCACGCCGTCCGCCATGGTGGAGAGAATAGCCGCGTCGGTCACCGGGAGAATCGGCGGAGCATCGATGAGCGTCATGCGTGAGCGACTGCTGGTGTGCGCCAACACCTGATGCATGCGCTGGGAGGAAAGGAGATCGGCGGGGTTCGGCGGGATAGGCCCAGCCACGATCAGATCGAGATTCGGATGGTCCGTATGCTGCACCCCGTGGCCGTTCAAGTTGCCACCCATAAGTAGCATATTGGTAAGTCCCTCACGCGACTCCACCTCAAAGATGCGGTGCAGGCTGGGACGCCGCAAGTCGGCGTCGATCAGCGACACTTCATAGCCACCGTCGGCGAAGACCCGAGCCAGGTTGCTCGAGGTGGTGCTCTTCCCCTCTTTCGGGGAGGCACTGGTGATCACCAGCGTGCGAGGCGGATGGTCGACATTGGTAAAGAGAATATTGGTACGGATTAACCGGTATGCCTCCGACATGTGAGACCGCGGGTCATTGGCCGTGATCAACTGTTTGCCCTTACCCTTGGCATCGAATAACTCGACCGTGCCGAGAATCGGCGCACCGGCCAACTCCTCGACTTCGTCCGGGTTACGCATCGTGTCGTCAAAATAGTCGTACAGAAAAATACCACCGGCAAAGATCAGCATAAAGACGAACGCCGCCAACAGGCCCGTACGGGAGGGATGGGGCCCGGTGGGCGCCGATGGCACCTGCGCCAGCGATGCAACGTTCACGCCATTCAGCGCGGAGTCGCGTTGGACGCGAAACTGTTGCAGGCCAACAAACGCCTGGTTCTCGGCATTCTGATAGGTCGCCAGCGTGGCTCTCAGCGTGACCAGCCCACCAGGGTCACCATGATAGTTCTTGATAACGTTTGCCTGCTGCTGGACATTCGCCTGCGCCTGGCGAACCTGTGTCACCATACTCTTCTCGTCCGGCGCAAATCGCCTTTTCTCCAACTGCGCAACGCGAATCACGAACGCGCGCGCTAGGGCGTTGGCGGTGTCGGCGGCGCGCTGCGCATTGGTATCGGCGTATGTGACCTGAATCAGCTGGGTTTGGGCCGGCTGGTTGGTGGTGAGGCCCCCGGAACCGATTTGGTAGCCGGGCCACATGCGGGCCAGCAGCCGATTCGCCGCGGTGTACACTTCAGGCTGATTGATCAACGACGCATAGGTCGGGGCGAGCATGGTGCTTCCGCCCACATCGACGAAGGCGGAGGGACCAGTGACGCCCGCGGCCGCTTGTTGGACATAGAGCGTAGCCGTGGCCGCGTAGGTTTGCGGCTGTCGGTTCGTATTCCAATAGAACAGTGCGCCCAGGACCAGTCCCGGCAGAATAGCCAGAAGCACCCAGCGCCGCGCCTGGTGCAAATACAATTTCCAGGTCATTGGTTGGGCTCCTCGCAGCCTGCTATGTCATGCGTCCACTCGATGACCGAGACACGCACCCTTGCGGTTTTTGATTGGGGACGATGGTCATGTTTCTAATAATACTCCAGGCCAACGCCGTTTCGCGTAATGATCCCGCGTCGAGCCGCGAGTCACGGCATACAAGCGTGCTAAAAAACCTGGAGGAGAAGCGCATAATAGGGGCGGTATTCACCACCCAGAGGTTTGAGAAGGGGGAGATAATGACTGGAGTTCTACGTCGACTTGGTGTTGTGGTGGCAATCGCGTTCTTCGGGCTGGCGCCAAGTACGTCAACCCGGACCGGCGTCGCGGCGTCCGCACCACCACCTACGTTTGGTGTGCCCGTGGTAAGCGGTGTACAGGGATACGGCTTTGAACAGGATGTGCGCCTGGATACCAAGGGGACCGTCTACACCAGTGCGCCCGACTCGTTGTCATCGACCACCAGCTTTATCTGGCGCTCATTTGACCGCGGCCAGACCTTCAAACTGGTCCCGGCGGCAACTCAGCCAAACGGCAAACTCCTGAGCTGCCCCGGTGGCGGAGACACTGAGCTGGCGACCGACAGCGCCAACAATCTCTACTTCAACGATCTGACCCTCCTCAACTTCAGCACCTTCAGGTCGAGCGACCAGGGGCGCACGCTGGCGCCGCAGAGTTGCACATCGGTGGCTAACGTAGCCGTTGATCGTCAGTGGTACGCGGTGGATGGTGATCCGACCAACGGCGGTTCCATTTTTCTGGCTTACGACCGGATTGCTCAGACCACCCCCGCGCAGTGTCCCAGCAGTACACCCGCGGGCCAAAACGAACTGGTAATCGACCGATCACCCCTCACCTCGGCGGCTGGGGCGACGGCCGGAACGCAATTCGGGCCCTCGCAGATTGTGAGCTGCGACGAGGGCATCATGGGAAACGACGAGTTCTACCACTACGCGGATCACGGCAAACGGATCTTTGTGATTCACGACAATAATGCCTTTAACTCGATCTCGATGGGCCGCTGCGACGTCGTCGACGTTACCGTTTCCCCCACCGGTCTCGGCAATTGCGTCGACGTCCTGATCTCCAGCTTCCCCAGCGCCCGCACGGGTGGCAGCTTCGCCACCATGACCATCGACCACGCCGGAAACCTCTATGCAATTTGGGAACAAGCCCCATTCAATACCACCACTTCGATCGTCACCGGCAACACGGCCCTCATGTTTTCCAAATCGACCGACGAGGGCTCCACGTGGTCGGCAGCCGCTGTGCTGCCGACACCGGGGCTGTTGAATAATGTCTTTGCCTGGCCGGGAGCAGGGGACAACGGCAAATTAGACGTGGCCTGGTACGGCACCCCGGCTCCTTGCGATACCGCCTGTCAGGCGTCCGACGCTGGGTGCGGCACCGGGAATACCTGCATCTATGGTGGCCCGGACCAGATCAAAGGTGACTGGAGCGTCTGGTTCGAGCAATCACTGGACGGGGGGCAGACCTGGAGCCAACCAATTCAGGCCAGTGAGCACTTCACCCACCGCGGCAACATCCAGACGGTGCTGGGCGGCCAGGAGGGCGACCGCACCCTTGGTGACTTCATCCAGCTTCGCGTCGGCCTCGACGGCGAAGCCAACATCTCGTATGGGGACTCCAACAACATCGACGAAGCGATCATTCCTCAGGCCACGTTCGTCCGCCAGAATGGTGGCTCCAGCGTCTTCGATGCCGCCCCCGTCGTAAACGGCACGCCGGCCCTGATCAACTCAGTGACGGATCCGGCGGGCGATGCCACATTCGATAGTGCGGGAGTAAGCAGCGCAAATCTGCCGAATCTCGATATCCTGGGCTCATCAATCTCCATGCCCGATGCCACGCATTACAAGATCACCATGAAGGTGGCCGATTTGACCAGCCTGACCCCGTCGCCCCAGGCGGGTGGTACCGATCTCGTCTGGCTGACGCAATGGCATGTGCCCTCCAGCACCGATCCACATGGCGGCGAGTTATTCTTCGCCTACATGGAATCGACTGCCGGCCAGGCGCCGCAGTGTTTCGACGGCCAGAACGGGTTGTACTTCAACGGGGGCGGAGCCGGCATCACCTATCCCGGCAAGACCGCGCTCCCGGCCAGCGCCTGCCAGTACACCGCCACTGCCCCCGGCACCATCACCATCACCGTCCCGCTAGCGGATGTGGCCGAAGCAGATCCCATCAGCAACATCCTGTACAGCGTGAACGCTTCAACCCAGACCCTCTCCGCCCCGGCAAATTCATCGCCGTACGTCAACGGCATCGGCGGCGTGCCGCCGAATCTGGTCGATGTGGCGCCCACCTACGATTTCAATACACGTGCGAGCCCGACCGTGGCTCAGGTGGAGCGCTTCTCGGCCCGCCGTTCCGGTGCGCGCCTCCATTTCAGCTGGACCATGAAAGCGTCCGGCGCGACCCTTGGCTTCTCGGTGTATGCCGGGTCGCATCGTTTGAACCGCTCGCTTATTCCGGTCCATGGGAGTCCGACCTACCGCTACTCCGTGCACTGGACCGGTAAAGGCCCGTACTCGCTGCGAGTGCTGCTGTCCGGCGGGCGGCAGATGTCTATTCCGCTCGGATAACGCATTCGGTCTGTTTCTGGACGGGGCTCGGCGTGTTGCACGCCGAGCCCCCTTTTGCACTGCGCCAGATGGCGGTGAGCCGGCTCATGCCAGGGGGTGTGGCTGCACCGTTGCTACAATCGGCTACCAATCAGGAGCGTGCATGGATCTATTCTTTGAGCCCGTTGAGCTGACGCTGCATGAGCCGTTCACCATCGCACGCGGCACGCAGCGCGTAGCCGGCACCGTACGCGTTCGCCTGGAGCAGGATGGCCTGAGTGGGATTGGCGAGGCCGCGCCAAGTGAGCACTACGGCGATTTTCAAGCCAGTGTGCTGGGCTTTCTGGAACTGCTACGTCCGCTCCTGGAAGATGAGCAGGTGGATTCTATTCAGATACTGCACGAGCGAATGCATGAGACGATCCGATTGAATCCGGCTGCCAAAGCCGCAGTGGATATGGCGGCATACGACCTATTGGGCAAGCGACTGGGGACACCAGTCTACACGCTGCTAGGACTGAGCGCCGCTCGGACACCCATGACGTCGTTTACCATCGGCATCGACACCCCACAGGGCATGGGCCGAAAGGCAGCCGCAGCCGGCCAGTATCCGATCTTGAAGGTCAAGGTCGGTACGTCCCGCGATGTGGAAAACCTGGCGGCGATACGGGCTGAGCGGCCGGACGCTATCATTCGGGTGGACGCCAATGAGGCCTGGTCGCCGAAGGAAGCGGTGGCACGCATAGACGAACTGGCGGAGTTTGACCTGGAGTTTGTGGAGCAGCCGGTGGATGGAGGCGATCTGGAGGGGCTGGGGTACGTGCAGAGCGCCTCGGCGCTGCCAGTTTTTGCCGACGAGAGTTGTGTAGTACCGGCAGACGTGCCACGGGTCGCGCCCTACGTGGACGGCATCAACATCAAGCTCATGAAGTGCGGCGGCATATATCCGGCTTTGCACATGATTCATCTAGCGCGTGCCCACAATTTGAAGGTCATGATGGGCTGCATGATTGAGAGCTCCGTGGCGATCACCGCCGCGGCACACCTATCGCCGCTAATCGACTACGCCGACCTGGACGGCAACCTGCTGATAGACGACGACCCATATGTCGGAGTGACGGTGGAGGACGGCAAACTCGTCTTGCCCTCAGAACCCGGCCTGGGACTGCAGCCCGTCTCATGACCGATCCAGCCGTGCGAGTCGTGCTGGCAGGTGCGCTCGCCGCTAGCTTCCCACGCAAGGCCTTCGAAGGGCAGATCGACCTGGTCATTGCCCACACTGACGACGACCTGCGGAGCGCCGTGCGCGACGCGGTGGTCCTCTATAGCTGGCAGATTCCAAACATCGTGCCGGCGGAAACTCCACAGCTTCGATGGATCCAGCTTCCCAGCGCCGGAGCCGATCACGTCCGAGAACTCCCGGTGTGGACCAGCGATATCATCATCACCGCGTCGCAGGGCATCCACACGGTGCCCATGTCCGAGCACGTCTTTGCCATGCTGCTGGCTCTCAACCGGCACCTTCCGGCTATCCTGCGAGCACAGGAACAGCATGAGTGGATCCATAACCGGCGCGGAGCGCCGCTGCGCATGGGTGAACTCAGAGGCAAGACCATGGGTATCGTCGGCTGGGGGAAAATCGGGAACGGCATTGCACACCTGGCGCGGGCCTTTGGCATGCGAGTGGTGGGCACGCGATGGTCAGTCATCGTGCCGCGCCAGGCGCCGCGTACAGACGGTGGGGCCTATACCGATCCACCCTGGTTGGAAGCGGAAGATGCTCCCCCCGACATTCTGTATCCGTCCGCCCAGTTACATGAGGTTTTGACCCAGAGCGACGTCGTGGTGGTGCTGCTGCCCTTAACCGCAGAAACGCGCCACTCGATCGGTGAAGCGGAGTTCCGTGCCATGAAGCGCGGCGCGCTGTTCTTTAATGTGGGCCGGGGCGCGGTGGTTGACGAGGACGCTCTGGTCCGCGCGCTGCAGTCGGGACACCTGGCCGGCGCCGGACTGGACGTATTCGTGCAAGAGCCGCTGCCGCGTCCCAGTCCGCTCTGGACCATGCCCAATGTCATTATCAGCCCACACATGGGCGGCATGAGCGATCGCACCCGCGACCGGGGAGCGTGGCTGTTCGCGGTAAACTTGACGCGATACCTGGAAGGTCAGGAGTTGATTAACCAGGTACACCGAGATCAGGGATATTGAGGGAAGAGAGCACAGATGGAACCGACGACAGTTTTCCGAGAACACACTTTAGGTACTGGCGTGCATGTCGTTGGCCAGCCTATGGACGGGGTGGAATCCGTTGCCGTGGGTTTTTTGATCGGCACCGGAGCGCGCGATGAGAAGCCGGATCGCTCCGGGATATCGCACTTTACCGAGCAAATGCTGTTCCGCGGCACCGAGCACATGGATGCTCGTGAACTCTCCGAACGGTTTGATAGCCTTGGCATCAGCTATGACTCGTCGACCGGGCTGGAAATGACCCTGGTCAACGGCGTGCTACTGGGGGACACCTTGCCGGCTGCCCTCGACCTGCTCGCCGACTGCCTGCGGTTCCCAGCGTTTCCGGAAGATGAAGTGGAGAGTGTCCGGACCTTGATGGTGCAAGAATTGCGGCAGCGAGACGACCGCCCAGCGCAACGGGTGATGGATACGTTACGGCAACGGTTTTTTCGCGACAGCCCATGTGGCCACGACGTACTGGGCTCCGAAGCGTCTATAAACACGCTGACAGCCGCGGACTTGAGGCGCTACTGGGAAGACCGGTACACGGCGAACAACATGACCCTGTCTGTTGCCGGCAACCTTGATTGGGAGCGGACGCTTGAACAACTCGAGGCGCTGACCGCCTCCTGGCCAACTGGAAGGGGCCGCATGAGCATGGAGCCGCCGGCTACCAATCCCGGCGTGACGGTGATGCACAAAGAAGCGGCGCAGGAGAACATCGGCTTTGCCTTCCCCGGCGTGCCGGTGGGAGACCCGGATTACTATGCGGCTGGTTTGGCCGCGCAGGCGTTGGGGGGGGGAACGAACTCCAGATTATTCCGTGAAGTGCGCGAGAAGCGCGGACTGGCCTATGCGGTGCAGGCACGCTTCGATGGCCTGGAAAAAACGGGGCTGTTTCGGGTCTACGTGGGCACCAGCGCCGACCGCGCCCACGAGAGCGTGGAGGTGGTAATGGATGAGTTACACAGCTTCGCGCGATCGGGCATCAACGACGATGAGCTGGAGCTTGCCAAGACGCGGTTGAAGAGCCAGCTCTTAATGCGCAGCGAGAGCACCCTCTCTCGCATGGCGGCGAACCTTCGCTCCTGGTGGTTCGAGCACAAGCTGTACAGCCTGGAGGCGCTCAAAGAAGAGATCGACCGGGTGACGGTGGAACAGATTCAGTCGCTGGTGGGCAATCTTGGTATTGCCGAGAACCTGGCTGCCGTGGCGCTTGGGCCGCGGAGTGAGGAGCAACTCTTCGGCGGCGTAGTGGCCAGGTCGTAAAGGAGATAGTGATGGTGACCACAGCAACGCGGCATAGCAGCCGCTTTTTTAGCGAAACCCTACCCAACGGGCTGCAGCTGCTGGGACAGCAAGTCCCGGGTGTGCAATCGGCGGCAACCGTGTTCTGGGTCTGCACCGGCACGCGCGATGAGCCGATCGAGCGGATGGGGGTATCGCATTTTCTGGAGCACATGGCCTTCAAGGGCAACTTGAGTTTGCCCGGCGACCAGATTGATCATGCCTTCGAGGCGATGGGTGCCGACCACAACGCGGCAACCTCCTGGGAGATGACGTTCTATTGGGCACGAGTGCTCTCCGAGCACGTAGGTCGCGCCATCGATGTTCTAGCACAGCTCATTCAGCCCATGCTCCGGGAGGAGGACTTCAACCAGGAGCGACAGGTCATCCTGGAGGAAATCGCTCGCTACGAGGACCAGCCGACCCATATCCTGTACAACCGGTTTGTGGCCGACTTTTTTGGCGACCACCCGCTGGCCCGCGAGACGTTGGGGACCGCGGATACCCTGATGGCCCTCACCCCGGAGCAGATGCGCGAATACTGGAGCGACCGGTACGGCACCCACAACATGCTATTTGCGATCGCCGGTAACTTCGATTGGGACGCGGTACGGCAGCAGGTGGAGAACCTATCGACCGAGTGGAAGCCGGGCGAGACCGGACGGGAGCTACGCGCGCCGCGGTTTCAGCCGTGCTTCACGGTTCACCAGCGAGAACAGTTCGCGCAAGAGCAGATCGCGATTGGCGTCCCCAGCATTGGCCGGAAGGATCCTCGATATTACGTGTCGGCAGTGCTCGCGACCATCTTGGGTGACGACACCGGATCCCGATTGTTCTGGGCGCTCTATCACCCCGGCCTGGCCGAGACGGCTTCGGCGCAACTGATGGAATTTGAGGAGACGGGGAATATGCTGGTGCACGTCGCCACCGAACCGAGCATGGCGCAACGTGCCCTGGAGGTGGCGCTTCACGAGCTGGAGCGGTTGCAGCAATTCGATATCGAGGACAGCGAGCTGGAACGGGCTAAGGCGAAGCTGAATAGTTCGGTGGTTATCGGCGGCGAGAGCACCAACGAGCGCGTGATGAGCTTGATCTCATCCTGGCTGACCAGAGGCGAACTGGAGCCCCTGGACGAGATCAGGAGGAAGATCGAGGCAGTGACCATGCAGGATCTACGTGACATGATCGCCGAGTTCCCGGTTTCGCCTCGTCACGTTATTACCTGCGTCGGGCCGCTCTCCCCGGAGGACCTACATCTGCCTTCCTGACTGACACGTATCGAGGTAAGTACCACGAACGCGTGCAGGCTGCACAACTGCGCCCCGATTTACGGTCGCGGGTCACGTGGCCGAAGGAGCACGTCAAAGAGCGCCGCGATCAATGCCACTCGCTCCCTTGCCAGCAGCCAGGTCAGGCGAGCGTACCCTGGCAGATCGGCCGGCGCCGCCCGCAACTCGCGCAGCAGCGTCTTCAGGGTTGAGCCAAACAGCCAACGGGCAACCACCGTCGGCACGAAGCCAGGACCGCGCGTCCGCCGATAAAACGCCCGATACTCGCGCGCGAGCCGCCGCTCGTCTCGTAGGATAGCTCGCCATATGGCGCGGGTCCGCCGTACCCGTGGCACGGCCTGGTGGAGCACCACCGCATCCGGCTGGAAGCCGATAGGACCATGTGCCACCACGCGGGCAGCCAGCGCCGTATCTTCGAACCAGCCAGTGAAGCGGAGATCGAATCCGCCGGCGCGGCGAAGGGCAGAGTGCCGGTACGCAATGTTGCAGGTCTGGTACAGAGGATCGGGCCGGCCGATGCGTACCGCATGAGAACCAATCGGCCCCGACCCGGCCCGCGTTCGCCCCTGCATACCGGCGAAGCCTGGCGACGAATTCAAGCCCGCCACCAGTGCCTGCAGCCATCCCGATTCTGCAATGCAATCATCATCTAAAAAGGCGACAAGCTCGCCATGCGCCGCATCCACGCCCATCTGCCGCGCCGCCGCCAGCGTTCCACCCGCAGCCACCTGGTAGTGGACGCCGTATCGCGCGGCCAATGCATGCGTCGAATCCTGGCCGGCGTGGTCGACCACCACCACTTCCCGATTAGACCAGGTTTGGCGCTCGATGCTCTCCAGTGCCTGATTCAGGAGCGAATCGCGATCTCGCGTCACGATAATCACCGAGACCAACGGACACTCGGGGAGAGTGGGAAAGGTCTCGTGGCCTCTGGATCCGCCACGACGCGTCTCCGACCAGAACTCGCGCAGTGCCCCGAGCATCTCGCGTTTCTCGCGGATCATCGGCCGCATTTGGCGGAGGTACAGGAGCGGGTGGCGTCCGGCGTATCGTGCATGGGCCCACGACTGCTTGACCAGGGGACGGAGAATCCAGAGGACGATCGGCAGCGCTCGTCCCGCCACCCCCACCGATTCGGCGCCCAGCCGGCGCAGCTCGCGCCGGTGCAGTGCATCCGCCTCGAAGCGCTTCCGCCAATCCGGCCGGGCACGCCACTCGCGTGGTCTGGGATGATGATTCACGACGGCGTCGGGGGCAAAAGCAATTGACCCGAGAGCAGCGGCCCGTAACCCCAGAATGTTATCGGCATACCAGCGAATAGGCTCGAAGCCATTCAAGCGCTCCAGCACCGACCGGCGGTACACCATGTTGCAGGTACGGTACGGCGGACCTGGCCGGCGCTGCTCGATCTGGTGGGTGAACGGTGTGATGCGTCCCGGCCGCGCCAGCGTTACACCCTGAGCCGCCACGAACTCGGTCGAGCTCACGCTGTCGATCAACGCGGCTAGCCAGTTGGGCTCTGGCAGACAGTCGTCATCGGTGAAGGCAATCAGCTCACCGGAGGCCGCGCGCCAGCCACGGTTCCGCGCCGCATAGCTGCCCGCCGGCTGCTCTAACCGCTCCACTCGCCGTCCTTCGCCCGCCCAGCGCGCCAGCAGTTCAACCGTACCGTCCGAAGACGCATCGTCCACCACGATCACGTCGAGCGGGCGATGCGTTTGGGCGTCGAGCGCCGTCAACAGAGCGGGCAGGTAGGACGCCCTATTTCGGGTGGGAACGACGACGCTGACCCGTGAGGATGGCGTCGGCGCGTTATCCTCCCGCGGCATCAGCGGGCGCCGCGAGAATTACCGCCGGGACCTCAGCTTCGCGAGCCGCCGTGTTGAACCCCGCGACCTCCGTATCAATCACCTCACTGAGCGCCGCAAGCTGTACCTCGACACGGTTGGACAGGTCGTCGTAGACGGCATACATCTGATGTGTGGGCCGGGTATCGGCGGAAGCAGCGACGAAGGGCAAGACGGCTAGCTTGAAATTGAGCTTCGCCGAATCATCGCGGGGCCCCTCCGCCTTGACCTGCATCAGTTGCTCCTCGATCGTCGATAGACGCTGTGTCGCATGCTGTGCCGCATCCCGCAGCGTGTCGTTGTCGCGGCCCTTCAGGCGCTCCTGCCAGCCGTCTAGCTGCTGCTTCAAGTCGCGTATCTGAATGATGGCGTCATGCAATTCGGTGAGCTTGGTATGGACCCGCAGATTGAAATCGAACTGAGCCTGCAAGTCGTCGTCGCAGGCGGTCACGCGTGGGTCCTTGAGCAGCTCAAAGGTCTCCGTGTAGCTATCACCAGCCACCGTCAACCGAACTTGATAGCTGCCGGGCGGAGCCACCGGGCCGCTGACCATCCCGTCCAGACTCTTTATCCCCGGTATGGTGCGCGCGTCGGGCCAGCGCAAGTTCCAGACGAAGCGATTGATGCCCGGCTCCTTGGCGACACGCGGCTCTTGCTCGGTAACGGCCGGTGCTGTCTCGAGCGCTTCCTCGCCCTCGGCCGCCGCCTCCGCCAGTGGATCGGGAGGCGCGTCAGCGGACGGCTGCTTCGGCTCGCTCTTGCTCGAGAACTGACGAATCTCCTGCCCCTCGGCATTGAGAAAGGTGAGGGTCACGATGCCCGCCGGTTTCTCCGGCAGGTAGTAGTTCACGACCACGCCAAAGGGCGGGTTCTCTCCGGCGTCGAGGAACACTTCTTTCTTCGTGTCGTCTGGTTCGGTGTGCAGCCGATATGAAACCCCTACCGCACCGGCATGGCGGTAGGAGACATCGGGGCCGCCTTTGGCACCGAAACCCTGGTAGGTCAGGAACCGCACGGTGGGCGCAGGCTTGAATAGGCGGGATGCCGTCGGATCGCGCCGGTCAACCAGTTGATGGAGCGGTGTCAGGTCATCGAGAATCCAGAACGACCGCCCATGGGTAGCGACCACGAGATTGTGGTCTTTGATAATCAGATCATAGATCGGTACCACCGGCAGATTGCCCTGCATCAGCTCCCAGCGCGTGCCGTCGTCAAATGAGACATAGATGCCGGTCTCCGTACCCGCGTAGAGCAGGCCGCGACGCGCCGGGTCGGCGCGAATGACCCGGGTGAACTCGTGTGGCGGAATACCGTCCACGATCAGCCGCCAGGTCTTGCCGTAGTCATCGGTCTGGTAGAGGAACGGGCGCAGGTCATCGTGTTTGTACCGCGTCGCGGCGAGATAGGCGCTCGCCGCATCGTGTGTCGACAGCTCGATCCCACTGATCAGCGACCATTCCGGCAGGTCCGGCGGCGTAATATTCTCCCAGCTCTCACCACCGTCGCGCGACAGGTGGACCAGCCCGTCGTCGGTTCCAGCCCAGAATAGTCCCGGCTGATGTGGCGACTCGACCAGAGCGAAGATCGTGCCGTACACTTCGGCGCCCGAGTTATCCTTGGTCAGCGATCCGCCCGACGGTTCCAGGGTGGCAGGATCGTTGCGCGAGAGATCCGGGCTAATAGCCTGCCAGCTTCCTCCCTCGTCGGTGGAGCGGAACAGTTGGTTGGCTGCCACATACAGGACGTTCGGGTCGTGAGGCGAGAGCAGAATCGGGAACGTCCATTGGAAGCGGTACTTGAGTTGATTGGCGCCATCCGACATGCCGAGCACGTCCGGCCAGACGGTGATATTTCGGGCCTGGCGGGTACGGTGGTCGTAGCGCGTCAGCAATCCGTTGCAGAAACCGCTACCGATGGCGCCCGCGAAGACGATGTTGGAGTCATCGGGGCGGACCGCAATGTAGCCGCTCTCGCCTCCCCCCGGCACATACCAGTCCGCCGCGGTAATCGCGCCATCAATCGACCGGCTCGGCAAGCTGAGCGCACTGTTGTCCTGCTGCGAGCCGTACACCCGGTAGGGGATTTGCGTATCGGCCGTGACGTGATAAAACTGGGCGGTCGGCTGGTTGTAAATGGTGGACCAGGACGCGCCACCGTTGAAGCTAACGCAGGCGCCGCCATCGTTGCCCTCGATCATCCGCTGCGGGTTCCGCGGATCGATCCACAGGTCGTGATTATCCCCATGAGGGGTGGGAACCGCGGCAAAGGTGGCTCCTCCGTCGGTCGACTTCCAGCACTGTAGATTCAACACCCAGCAGGTCTCTGGATCCTGCGGATCCGCGTAGAGGTGCATGTAATACCAGGCGCGACGGCGAAGGTCCAGCTCTTCACAGAGCCGGGTCCAGGTCTCGCCGCCATCATCTGAACGGAACAGTGCCCCATCTTCGGCCTCGACCAGCGCCCAGACGCGTCCCTCGCGGGCCGGCGAAGTCGCCACGCCGATCTTCCCTTTGATACCGGCCGGCATGCCCGGCCGGTCGGTGAGTTCGGTCCAGCTATCGCCACCATCCGTGGAGCGAAACAGACCGCTGCCCGGCCCGCCGCTGGACAGGCTGTAGGGGGTGCGCTGCGCTTCCCACATACTGGCGTAGAGAATTCGTGGGTTGTTCGGGTCCATCGAGAGATCGATCGCTCCCGCCGTGTCGCTGCGAAAGAGAATCTTCTCCCAGGTCTGGCCGCCATCGCGCGAGCGATACACGCCGCGCTCCTCGTTTGGCCCCCAGGCATGCCCCAAAGCGGCCACATACACCAGATCGGGGTCGCGTGGATGCACCCGAACTTTGGCAATGTGCCGGGTATCGGCCAGACCCAGATGGCGCCAACTGCGACCGCCGTCGGTCGACCGATACACGCCGTCCCCATGCGAGACATTGCCTCGAATCGTGCTCTCGCCGGTCCCCACATAGATAACATTGGGATCGGACTCCGAGACCTGGATCGCCCCCACCGCGGCAGTGCCCAAGAAACCATCGGAGACGTTCTCCCAGTACGTCCCGCCGTCGCTGGTTTTCCAAACCCCGCCCGCGCAGGCGCCAAAGAAGAACACCATAGGGCGCTCTGGGTGTCCAGCCACGGCAACCACTCGACCGCCGCGATGCGGCCCGATGCAGCGCCACTTTAGGGCGCCCGAGAGATCAGTGCTGTCTTGCGTATTCCCGAGGGCATGGCTCTCTGGCATGCTGCTCTTCTCCTGTTCACCGTGAGTCGAATCACAATTACGAATTGGCCATCAAACTCATCGCTCTACGGACCAAAGCGCGACAACCTTCATCTAATTCTCGGTCATTCTGGCATATGTTTCCTGGACAATAGGGTAGCCTGGACAGACGCCTATCCTGTAGGCACGCGATGGTCTGAGCCGGAAGCAGCGCTCGATGGTCTCCCGCGAGTACCTGTGACAGCGTTACGAAAGGTCCTTTAGTCGCGTTTCATACCACGGAAGATCCTTTATCTCTAGACACGAACTCAGGAGGAAGAATGTGAAGAAACGGTCTTTTTCGGGCGCATCTGCCGCCCTGCTCGCCGTGGCGCTGGTACTTGCCGCTCTCCTGGTACCGCAGTTTGCGCGTACCGCCTACCCGGCGGGGGCGCTGCCAACCCCAACCCCACTGGCTATCTGCGGCACCATCGGGACCTTTACCGCGAACAGCGCCACAGCGACCGGCTTGATCTCAATCAATACGGTCAGCGGGACACCCAATTACACCATCGCGTCAGGAGCCACGATTACCAATTCGCTTCAGGGTACAGAGAGCGGCAGTAGCGTCTGTCTGGTCGGCGCCCTAGACGCCAGCGGTAACCTCACGTCTTTCACGCTGACGCCGAATATCATCTCCTACGTCACCCTCTGCGGCAACGTCGCGGCCTACACCGCGGCCTCCACCAATGGTGTAGGCTCGCTCACGGTGGGCGCATCCATCCTACCGGTTGCCCAGAACACTACCTTTATGGGGGGCACCGCCATCACCTCCGGCGGCAATCTCTGTATCCAGGCCACCCTCAACGGTCTGGGTCAGGTGGTCGCGGGCGTCGTCACCGCCAACACCGCGGGGACCGCCAGCACCGGTGCGCCGGTCGCACTCTGTGGCACGGTAGCCTCCTATACCGCGGCAACCTCCACCACAGCCGGCACGCTGCAGTTCACGCTGGCCACCGTCAATGTGACCTACACCGTCCCAGCGAACGCCACCATTAATGGGTCGTTCACTGCCACCACCATCGCTACCGGCCAGAATATTTGTCTCTCGGGGATCGTAACCGGAAGCAATACGCTCTCCGCCATCACGCTTACGGCCAACACCTCGACCATGCTGACCGAGTGCGGCGCCATAGTCGGCTTTGTCGCGCCCACCGGCACCACGCCAGGCAGTCTGGCACTCGGCTCAACCGTTCTTTCCGTGTCTCCCAACGCCACCTTTAGCGGTGCATCTCTAACCAGCGGCGCCAGCCTCTGTCTGGGCATCACGCTTAACGGATTGGGCCAGGTGGCGAACGCGACCGCCACCGCGACGACCCCGACCACCACATCCACCACGACCGCCGTGTTGACCCCCACCATCACGCCCACCCCCAACGTTCCACCGCCGCCCCCGCCATCGCAAGCCACCAACACTCCCACCGCCACCAGCACCGCGGTTCCAACCGCCACCTCGACCCCGGTACCAACCGACACACCCACCGCTACTGCGACCGCGACTACGGCGCCCACCACCACGCCCACGCCAAAGCGCCGCCCAATCGCACAGTTCAAGTACATCAGCGTGTGGTACAACGTGATCCGCATCGGCACCGTCGAGCATCTCGTGGTCCAGGCCGGGGCGCGCAGCGTGCAATTCATCGAAGTCCACGTCTACTTCGCCACGGGCCGTCGCTACGACTTTACCGAGCGGACCAACCGCCGGGGTCTCTGGACCAAAGACTTCCGAATCCCGCCATACACCATCAGCGTGTACTCCCGAGAGGCAGTCGTCACCTTCCAGCTCTTCAAGAACCACACCACCTCGCGCGATTACCGCTTCATTTACGTGGTTCACTAGCCCCCCCTCCCCCCGGCGGCCCCCCGGCCCCCTCGCGGGGGGGAGGGGGAGTTCTTTTGAGACACTGTGCCCGGTAGTAGCTCCCGTGTCAGTAAGCGGAGTGTATTTCTCCGAGACACCGTTTCCCGTAGTAACTCCCCTCCCCCCTGGAGGGTTCATGGGCGGACAGATTGGAAGATGTAGAGAATGGAATCGGGGACTGACATGAGGCGACGCCTGCCGGTGGTGATTCTTCGGCAGCTTTCGCACCTCCGATGCCGGTCCATTTCAACATCTTGTGGTGCCCTCTCAAACTGTCCGCCCATGAGCCCTGGAGGGGGAGGGGTTGGGGGAGGGGGGGCGAACGCAAAAGAGGGCACGGGTACAACCCGTGCCCCCTCGGCAAGGAGCTGGAGAGCCAGATGCGAGTTAGCCGGACAAGCCCGGGATCGGAATGTATTTCTCGATGATCTTGTATCCGGCCTTGGACGACTGTGACTGGACGCCGTTGGTCGCGGAGTTCAGCGACTTCACGTCCGAGTCACTGTAGTTGCCGCCGTGGAACTTGCCGCCGAGCTTGTTGAACTCGCTACCAAGTTTGTTAATCGGGGCTACCAGGGCATGGAGTGTCTTGCTGTTGCTCTTCTGGGCGATGCCATACGCCTTGTGGACCTCATAGTACGCGAAGGCAAGGGCCAGACCAGCCTCAACGATGTGGCGCACACGACCGGAGGCGCCCTTCTTGAAGGCGCCTGCCTTGAAGCGGTTGTACACAAAGTGATGGAACGCGAAGACCGCGAATCCCATGTCGAACAGGAACCGCGTCCTATCGAAGAGCGCGGCGTGCGACTGCACGTGTGCTGCCGCGGGAGCGGCGGCGGGCGCAGCGGCGCCGGCCGTGCCGGAGAAGCCTGGCAGCGCGACGCTGGCGAGCAGCGCCACGAGCAAGGTTAGAACGATAAAATGTTTACGCATGATGGATGTCTTCCTCCTCTTATTCTCGAACGATGAAACCTGAGCAGAGATTCGCACGGTTGGCTCTCCTGAAGTGGCCCGCGTACAGCGTGGCACGTCCTTTGCAGATTCACTGTAATGCATGGAGTGTGCCAATCCACCATACTTTCACGACGTCCCCGCCCCCGGAGCTTTTCCGGGGCACCAGCCGAACAAAAGGACAGATCAGTGGGCAACAAGATCGGCGCGTTTTTCAATCGCCATCCAACCCTTCATGCCTTTATCGACAAGGTGATGAAGGACAACATCGGCATGCTGGCCTCGGTGGTGGCCTGGACCCTATTCACCTCACTCATCCCCATCGTGGTAGGTCTGGTCGCCATTAGCGGTCTGGTTCTGCGTGATCCCGCGACGCAAACCTCGGTCAAGAATTCCCTGGTCAATGCCCTGCAGGGAGCCATCTCGTCGCAAGATATTGACAGGCTCATAAAGGTTGCCGTGCAACACACCGGCCTGCTGGGAATTATTGGAGTCGTCGGCATTCTGTACGGCGGGTCCAACGTCGGCAGCTCCATCTCCACCGTCTTTCAGCCCATCTTCCGCGTCCGCGGCCGGGATTTCATTCCGGAAAAGCTGATCGATGTCGCCATGATTTTTGTCTTCACGGTGCTCATGGTGGTCATCTTTTTGGGAACGACCGCGGGCGCGATGCTCGATCGGCTCCTTACCGGATACCACGTCCCCGGCGTGGCGACCTTCGCGGTTGGCATCCTGGTCAGCCTGCTGGCGGCCTTCCTGCTCTTCGCCGTGATCTATGTGGTGTTTCCCCACACCTACCCGCGCTTTAAGTTCAGCAGTGTATGGCCGGGCGCGAGCATCGCGGCCGTGCTCTTTACCGCGTTAAGCTTCATCTGGCCGCTCTACAGCAGTTACGCGCACTTCAGCCGATACGGCGCCGTGCTGGGTTCCATCGTGGTTCTCACCGCCTGGATCTACTTTTTCGCCATGATTCTGATGATCGGCGCGGAGTTCGTCGCCTTTCGAGCACTGCAGGAAGCGAAAGAGCGGGGAGTGCGCCTCGGGCCGGCGGAGGACGGCAATGTGCCGCAGCACGCCCCGCTGGACGAATCGGAGATCGCGCCCGCCAAGGAGACCGCGTAGCCGCGAGGGGGCTAGCGTCGCTCAAGTGTGACCTTCGCCTCCACCGCGGTCATCGCGTCGTCCATGCTTCTAATCACAAAATCGGCGAGGGCGGTGGCCATGTAGAGGCGCTGCTTGATCACCTCAAACAGATACTCGTCAGACAGCGCTTTGGCGACGTGCGCATCGGCGTAGTCGAGGTGGGCAAAGAGCGTATCGGTCACACGCGGCGGTTGCTCCGCATACAGAACATTGACGTTATTCTCCAGCAACATCCGGGTAGACACAGTCAAATCGCGCGTGCGGCGCGCCAGAATCAACAGGTCGATCTGACCAAGCTCCTTGTTAATCGCCCCGCGCTCTTCAACCAATTCACCCATGCGAGACTTGAAGTGCTGCAGCGAGGCCAGCACTTCGGTCGCCGAGTCACGCGACGGCGACTCGGCTGTCCCGCCGGACGGCACCGACTGTGGCCGTGGCCGTTGCTCCACATCATCACTTGGTCGTGAACGATACATACGCTACTCTAGCGCACGCGGCGCCTGGAAAGTAACGCATACCATGGAACACAGCTGGAGGAACAGATGGACAGCAGAGAGAACGCAGAGGTAGTGCTGGCCGCCTTGCGTGCCCGGCGCAGCATGGCGCGCGTGACAGCGGATAGACCGCCTCGTGCCCTGGTGCGGCAGATCCTTGAAGCGGCTGCGTGGGCGCCCAATCACCGTAAGACCGAGCCATGGCGCTTCATCGTGATGGTAGGTCGGGCGCGCGAGGAATTGGGGGCTGTGATGGCTGCCTCGCTTCAGGCCCGCTTGGATGCGACGGAGGGCGATCAGCCTGGAGCAGAGAGCGTAACCGCCTTGCTAGACAGGGAACGGTCCAAGCCTTTACGAGCGCCGGTGGTCATCGCGGTCGCTGCCGTGCCGTCGGACCGGCCGAAGGTGGTAGAGATCGAGGAGGTGGCGGCGGTGGCGGCCGCCGTGCAGAACATGCTGCTGGCGGCTGAAGCGCTCGGCCTTGGCGCCATGTGGCGAACCGGCCAGCCGGCCTACGATCCGGCGGTCAAGCGCTTTCTCGGTCTCCCCGATCACGCCTATCTGCTGGCGTTCGTGTATCTCGGCTACCCCGATCTACCAGACTCGCGCGCGTACGCGCGCGAAGCCGGTCAGTATACGACCTGGTTAGGCTGGGAGGCGGAATCAGCCGGGGCCTAGCCGGATATATCTCCATTCGCCATCACCTCCCGTAGGGTATAGGGCCCTGGCAGGCTGCGGTCAATTACCAGCCGATACAGCCCATTCCGTCGCGCTCTCACCAGCTGCCGGTTCGCGAGCCGTCCAGCAGCGTAAATCGAAAATCCAGCGATGCCGGCATGGCTTGCCGCATGCCAGATGAAGACCGTGCGGCTCACACTCCGTCGCACTCTGAATCGGGAAATTCGCGCCGCCGTCGGATTCGCCTGCCGCGGGTTGAGTACCATTCCGGCCAGGACGACCAGCGGCTGGTTGCCATCGCCTCGCCATATCTCGCCTGAGTCGCTCGGGCTGATGTAGTGCGTGTCGGCATAGGTAATGAGGCTGGGCGTCGTGGTCGGAAAGGCTTGCTGGCAGTACGAATTCTGGCCGGCGCCCGCGCCCACCAGCGCTGTCGTGTACGGCTCAGCGAAGACGCTGGTAAATACTTGTCCCGACACCGCCGATGGGCTGCTGAGGCCGATCAGGTTGGCCGGCGGTCCACCGCTGGTGTATGCGTTGGCCGCTCCGGAAACAGCGATTGGCGTGGTGCCATCGACCCCAGAGAAGGCAACCGAACAGGCTAGGGCGGTTCCCCCCGCTGGGTTGGACACCGCGAGGTTGTTGGCGCCGCTGGGAGCATCGATTGCCGCGAACATCTCCACCCGCAAGGTGCTGTCTGCGCTAGCGATCGCCGTGCTAAACGTCCCCGTACCCACCGGTGTGAGAGCTGTGGCGTTATCCGACACCGAGAAGGTTGCCGTGTTGGCGGACGCCGTTCGTACCACGAGCCCCACCACGATCAGGGTATTTGGCCCCCCGACCACCACATTTTGATTCCAGTTAAAGGCCGTGGCCGTACCGGTGGAGAATCCATAGGCAGTGGAGTCGATTTGAATCGGCCCCGTCGCCGACGCCGTGGCATTGCCCAACGGGATCGTCCCGGCTGCTTGGGTCGGTGCGGTCCCCGCTGCCGCTGCGCTGTGAGGCGCCAGCGCCAGGGACAGAATAAGAATGATCCCACCGCCCATAGCAGTGCGGGACCGTCCGCCTCGTGACCTCGTCATGATGTCTCCCTCTCCGATTGCCGGCGTATGACTTCGTACCTCCAGCATAGAAACCGTGCGACCGGTTGTCAGGGGCTGTAAGCCTCTCCTTACCGAGGACTTCCGGCCCCTGAAGAGCGACGCGCATAGAATGGGTTGACGCCACGGGCGATGAGGGGAGATGTGCGTGGAGAACGATTTTCGTGTCCTTGGCCTAGGAGACGACCTGTTGCGGTCGGTGCATGAGGTTGGCTACGAGCAGCCTACTCCCATCCAGCAGCAGGCCATTCCGCCCTTGCTCGCGGGCCAGGACCTGTTGGCACAATCACAGACCGGAACCGGAAAGACGGCGGCCTTTGCTCTGCCCTTAATCGAGCGGATTAACCCGACGCAGCGCGTTGTGCAGGCCCTGGTTCTGGCGCCTACTCGGGAGCTTGCCGTACAGGTGGCCGAGACCATACACAAGTTGGGCAAGTATCGGGGAATCGCTGATCTACCCATCTATGGCGGCCAGCCGATCGACCGTCAGTTACGCGCCCTACAGCGGGGTGTCCACATCGTTATCGGCACCCCCGGCCGGGTGATGGACCATATGCGTCGCGGATCGCTGGATTTGTCGCATACTCGCATGGTGGTGCTGGACGAGGCGGACCAGATGCTGGACCTGGGCTTCATCGACGATATCGAGTTCATCCTGGACGAGATTCCGCCCGAGCGCCAGATATCGCTCTTCTCGGCCACCCTGCCGCCGCGCATCCACGCCCTCTCGCGAAAATACATGCACGACCCTGCGTCCATTGCCATATCAAGAGAACAGATCACGGTGCCGGAAGTGGCGCAGTTCTACGTGGACTGTACCCGCCAGAGCAAGCTGGACGCGCTCACGCGCATCCTGGATATGGAACGGCCAGACTCGACCCTGGTGTTCGTTCGCACCAAACGCGAGGCCGACGAGCTGGGTGAGAGTCTGGTGGCACGCGGCTATGGCGCTGAAGTGATTCACGGCGACCTCAGTCAGGCGCAGCGCGAGCGAGCAATTTTGGCATTTCGAGAGGGACGGGCCGATATCCTGGTGGCCACCGATGTGGCGGCTCGCGGGCTAGATATTCCCAACGTTAGCCACGTGGTGAATTACGACATCCCGCTGGACCCTGAGGCCTACGTCCACCGCATCGGTCGAACCGCGCGCGCCGGACGTGCCGGGATCGCCATTACCTTTATCACGCCGCGCGAGCGAGCCCTGGCCCGGACCATCGAGAATCTGATTCGCGTCCGCCTGCAGCGCAAACGCATTCCAACCCTGGCCGATATCGCCGAGCGACGCACCCAAATCTTTCGCGATGAACTGCGCGACACCATCACGGCCGGCCGGCTTGAATCATATCTCTTATTGGTCGAAGAGATGTCCGGCGAGTTCGAACTGGCCGATGTGGCCGCAGCGGCCATCAAACTGGCGCTGGACGAACCGGCCGGCGCCGCCGTACAGGAGAACCCGCAGGCCACCGAGACCGGCATGGAACGTCTCTTTATCCGTGCCGGACGCCGCGACGGGGTGTCGGCCAAGGACTTCGTCGGCGCCATCGCCAACGAAGCCAACATACCGGGAAGACAGATCGGCGCCATCGACATTTACGACAAATTTAGCTTTGTCGAAGTCCCGAAGTCGGAGGCTCGCCGCGTGCAGCAAGCGTTACAGCGCTCGGGTGTTCGTGGGAGGCCGGTGACCGTGGATATTGCCGCTCCCGTGCAGGGAAAATAGCCTGAAATTTTGCAGGAAAGAAATCGTTGACAACATGGGTCGCCGCAAGGTAGACTGAGCGCAGCAATGCCCTCGGTAAGCGCTGGCTCGTGGATCGCCACAAGTTCTTCCAGCTCTGACCAGACGTTGACTAAGAAGTAGAGATGGAAGACATGGCATACGAAGAACGAACCTTGAACTGCGTCCAGTGCGGAAACGACTTCCCGTTTACCTCGGACGACCAGGAGTTTCACGCGGGCCGGGGATATCAAGACCCGAAGCGCTGCCCGACGTGTCGCGCTGAACGACGCAACAGCCAGGGTGGCGGCGGAGGATTCCGCTCGTCCGGTGGCTTTGGCGGTGGGAGCGGCGGATTTGGCGGTGGAGGCGGATACGATCGCGCCCCGCGCGAGATGCACTCCGCGACCTGCGCCCGCTGTGGCAAGGAAGCACGCGTTCCGTTCGTACCACGAGGCGACAAGCCCGTGTACTGCTCGGACTGCTATCAGCCGGCTGCTCGCAGCTGGTAACCAGTTCCTGAACAAGGACCAAAAAGGCCTCTCCTTTGGGAGAGGCCTTTTTATTGTTCTTCGCGCCGCCCGGCGAGGAGCAAACGCAACTCCCCCACGTTGAGGTAGACATCGTACCGGCTAGAAATCTCCCGGACGATGTCCTGGGGCGTTAAACCACGCTGTACGCCGTCGTGTGCCGCCAGCTTGATCTTCTCGCCTACACGCTGGTACACCTCGTTCGAGGGAACACCTTTATTGACTGTCTTCTCTTTGGCCGGTTGCTCAAGAGCCTGCTCGATATCCTCCATCAGATCACCCCCTAGCGGTGCCGAAAGGTGATACGGCCGCGGTCCAGATCATACGGGGAGAGTTCGACGTTGACCCGGTCACCCGACGTGATTCGAATGTAATTCTTCCGCATCTTCCCCGAAATGTGCCCCAGCAGGTTATGGCCGTTTTCCAACTCCACCCGAAATTGGCAGTTGGGTAGCGTCTCGGTGATGACGCCCTCGACGGTTAGCCCCTCGGACTCTCGCGGTTCAATCGTTCGCCGGTTCTTCCCGGCATCGCTCTTTTTTGGTCCTGCTCGATATGGTCGCTTTTTCTGCATGTGCGCTCCTTTTCTCTCCTCATTATACGCCCTTGAGCGGCCAACTATCAAGGATATGACTCCTCGGATTCCGTCCTTTGCCGCGGCGTCCTTCTTGCCCGGAGGTTCGGCTAGCCTAAAAACTTCACGGTCTCATCCGGCGATCGCTTCCGCACCGCACGGCGCCGCCGGCTGCGAGCGTCGAGAAGGATCTCCTGCATAGCTGTTCCGCCGAGGTTGGCACTCTGTTTCTCCCATTGCGTGCCTGAACCCGGCCGCAGGGCGAGAAAAGTGAGCAGCAATCCGTCCTCCACTTCCGTGATCAGGACGTTGCGGGCATCGCTATCGTCCAGTTCCCACCCAAGCGCGCGAAACAAATCTTGATACTGGTGATTCTGGTCTTCCGCCAGCCCCCGTGAGCGTACCTGCTCCTGACGGCGCCACTCCAGCAGCTTGTTATAGGTGACCATTGCATCGTAGTCGAATCTCACCAGGTCCAGCGGAACACTTCCCTCCTTCCCAGCGAAACGCAAGGCGAATCCCTCCGGCGTCTCAATCACGCACACGTCTCCCGCCGCTCGCTCGTCGAGATAAGCGCCAATTGCCCGGAGCATCCACTGATAGGCCGCATCCTCTTGGTCGGCAAACATACTTGTCCCCTCCCTTCAGCGCCACGTAGCCCCCGTATCGTACACTGGACCCGGACCTGACCGGCTCAACACCAGGTCGGTAACAGTCAATGGTGCTTTCCATGCTAGCGTGAATGTGTCGAAAGAAACTGTATGCGGGCACCGCGTGAGTGACCCGGCACGAGGAGAACCCCACCTATGACCACTCGCAAACATACACTTCGTCTGGCCGCCGTTGGCGCCATGCTGGCGCTCACGATGCTGCCGGCACATCAGACCAACGCGGCGCCCTCGAGCTTCTCGAACACCACCCCGATCACAATCCCCGGCGCCACCTACGATTCAAGTGCGAATGGGGGTCAAGGCGGCTATGACGAGGGGAAGTCCCAGCCATACCCGTCGACCATCAACGTCTCAGGACTGAATGGCACGATCAAGAGCGGTGGTCTGACCGTGACGCTGACGGGAATTACTCACCCCGACCTGGCGAATCTCGATGCGCTCCTGGTCGGCCCCGGTGGGCAGGAGTCCATTCTGTTCGGCGATATCGATCAGACCGCGGATGCGAGCGTGTCGAACTACACCTTGAGTTTCGCGGACGGCGGATATTCACTGGGCTGCACCAACCAACCGACCGACTCTGCCATCTACGCGCCCATGAACTGTGACGACTCGCTCGACATCAACAACGGTACCGACATCTTCGCCGCGCCGGCTCCGCAGCCGCCGTATAATGTCGGTTTCGGTGTCTTCGCGGGCACGGATGCTAACGGCGTGTGGCAGCTCTACATCACTGACGATTACTGCTGCCAACCGACTCCCGAAAGCGGCACGGTCTCCGGAGGCTGGTCGCTAAGCATCACCACCACCAACCCAAACCCCACGATCGCCCGTGTGTCGCGCTTTACCGCCCACCGCTCAGGTAAAACAATGCGGTTCGCCTGGCATCTTGCCAGGAATCAGGGCGTTGCCGGCTTCGACCTGTTCGCCGGCCATCAGCGGCTAAACAGCCACCCGATCGCCACCCGCGCCTCGCCAAATTACACCTATCGCGTGCCCTACAGCACGGCACGCCCCTTCACCCTGCAGGTTCTGCATCAGAACGGCACACGCCAGATCGTACCGCTTCATTAAACGCTTGCGAACGTTACCGCGGGAGACAGCACACGCTGTCGGTGTGCTGTCTCCCGTGCACTCGGCCAGCGACGACCAGCGAATGGCGTGGCCGATTAGTGCGATGCCGTGGCGAGTGCGCGGAGGTTGGCGTGCCGGGGCAACGAACGGCGATACACTGAATAGTGGAAGACAACCAACTGCTCCAGGCAGCCCGCCATGCCGCCAAGCACGCCAGCGCCCCCTATTCCAACTTTCCAGTTGGCGCGGCAGTCGAGGCGACCAACGGCCGGGTGTACCTGGGCTGCAACATCGAGTCGGCCTCGTACGGGCTCACTATTTGTGCGGAGCGGGTCGCAATTTTCTCCACCATCGCCGATGGAGCCGTTCCGGCCAGGATCGCGGTTTCCTGCCTGTGCGGAGATCGCAGCGATGCACAATCGTTAACGCCCTGTGGCGCCTGCCGGCAAATCATGGTGGACCGGATGGAACCGAACGCGCCGGTATGGATCGACGGCGTGGGACAGTTCACCGTGATTGACCTGCTTCCGTTGGGATTCCGGTTACCCCACCCGTAGCGAAGGCATGCAGTCACCACCTGCGGTCGGGCACTCCCGTGAGATACTCCGTGACCCGGCGACGTGTCGCAGGCGACACATCGTCGGGGAGCCGTGTAATCGGAGCAAAGCACAGGTCACGGATCTCTGCACTACAGATGCGAGGCTCGCCGTGCAGCTGGCCAACGAACAGAGCAATATGGTCGCTCTTGCCCTCTGCCCGGCTGTAATACAGTCCGAAAAGGATGAGGTCATGGACCGCCGTACCAGTCTCTTCCAGAACCTCACGTTGCGCCGCCTCAAGGAACGATTCGCCGCGGTGCACGCCACCGCCGGGTAAATACCACCATCGATCGTAGGTATGCCGTACCAACAGTACGGACTCTCCTCGGCGCACCAAGCATCTGCTACCGAGAGTGGTCGGCCGGCACACTCGCCAATAGAGAGCACGTAGCGCATGCGGCCAATTTACCACGTCGCCTCCCTGCATCCGAGCACTTCGGTTCCCCTCGATCTAATCACGTCCCCTGGCTGAGGGCCGGTGCAGCCAGATCGATGCTTTGCTCGGCCGTTTGGGCTGCTCCCCCCGTCATCAGGAGGCCGATCTCCTCCTCGTCCGCCTCCCCCGCCTCGAAGATCTGCATGATCCGGCCTTCATACAGCACGGCTATCCGATCAGATAGCGCCAGAATTTCGTCAAGCTCCGCCGACACCAGCAAAATTGCGGCGCCCGCGTCTCGCTTCTCCACCAAGCGCTCGTGCACGAACTCCGCGGCGCCAACGTCCAGGCCTCGGGTTGGCTGCGAGGCAATCAGGAGCGCCGGGTCTTCTGAGAACTCGCGCGCCAACACCACCTTTTGCTGGTTACCACCGCTCAGATTACCGACCGGCAGTTGGGGCCGAGGCGGTCGCACGTCGAACTGCCCGACCAGCCGAGTTGCCCAACTCCGGATGCTGGGGAATTTCAGCACACCGCCGCGCGAGAATTGGCGCGTGTTTTGCAAGCCAAGGATCAAATTGTCCGCAATGGAGTAGGGGAGCACCAGCCCACGATCCCGCCGGTCTTCCGGCACACAGGATACCCCCGACAGACGAACGTGTGCCGGGAGCGTCTGCAGTCCAGAAGCGCCGGAAAGAATCGCGGTGCCATTCACCGTGGCGCTCCCTGCTGTAGCCTGGCGCAACCCGGTCAGCACTTCCACCAGTTCGGTCTGCCCGTTGCCTTCGACACCGGCGATCCCCACGATCTCGCCACGACAGACATCCAGATCGAGACCCACGATGGCCGGCACGCCCAGATCCGAGTCCGCCTCGAGTCCGCGCACTTGCAAGGTCGGCTTACCCAAAGTCGGCGGCGGTCGATGCACCTCGGGAAGTACATCTCGGCCAATCATCTTGCTGGCGATCTCGCGCGGGTTGGTGTCGGCGGTGGTTAACTCGCCCACCACCTTGCCCGCGCGCAGCACGGTGATACGGTTGGAGATGGCCATCACCTCTTTGAGCTTATGGGTGATGAAGATGATGGTGCGGCCCTGCGCCGCCAGATCGCGCAGCACCACGAACAGTTCACGCGCCTCCTGTGGAGTGAGCACAGCGGTGGGCTCGTCGAAAATCAGGATGTCGGAGCCCCAGTAGAGAATCTTGAGAATCTCCACGCGCTGTTGCAACCCCACCGAAAGCGACTGGACCCTGGCCGCGGGGTCGAGCTTCAGGCCATACGCCTCGGACAGCTCCGCGACCTTGCGCTGCGCCGCCTTGCGATCGAACAGAACCCTGGAAGGCTCATGCCCCAACACCACGTTCTCCGCCACGGAAAGCGGAGGAATCAGCATGAAGTGTTGGTGGACCATGCCGATGCCGGCCTCGATGGCATCGCGGGGGGACTTGAACCGCACTGTTTTGCTCCGTAGGCGAATCTCGCCCTCATCAGGCTGAAGCAACCCGGAGAGCATATTCATGAGGGTCGACTTGCCGGCGCCGTTTTCGCCTACCAGAGCAAGTACTTCGCCCTGGTGGGCGCGCAGACTCACGTGGTCGTTCGCGGTCAATGGTCCGAACCGTTTGACGATTCCGACTGCCTCGATGGCGGGTGCACCGCCCTCCACTCCGGCATTCATTACGACATTCCCCTCAATTCCGGCCGTCACGCTCCGCCTTTAGCCGGCTGCCGGATCGTAGGGAAGGCCGTCAGCGGCGGGAGGGGTGGCCCGTCCGATAAAGCCGGCCAGCGCCACGATCGTCAACAGGTACGGCAGGGCTGAGACCAGCGTGGAGTAGTCCTGTAGCGGTCCGCTGGTGTTCTGTAGCTGTGCGTAGACAGCCTGCCCGAGCCCAAACAGAACGCACGCTCCGAAGGCGCCGAATGGCGTCCACTTGCCGAAAATCATGGCCGCGAGCGCGATGAAGCCGCGTCCAGATGTCATATTGTCGGAGAAGTTATAGGCCACCGCCAGGGAGAGATAACCGCCCGCCAAACCGGAGAGAAGACCAGAGAGCACCACGGCCAGGTAGCGAAGCGCTTGCACGTTGATGCCGGCCGTATCGGCGGCTCGCGGCTTCTCGCCCACGGCGCGGATCCGAAGACCAAGTGTGGTGCGAAACAGAAACACGTGCGTCAACAGCACCAGGAGCAGCATGAGATACACGATGGGATTCTGTTGAAACACGATCTGGCCCAGGGCCGGGAGGTTACTAAGCCCCGGAATGGACCAGTTTGGAATCGTAAACAACTGCCCCTTGGCGCACGGTATGGGAGGCACGCATGCGGGAGGGGTTGAGTCGTTCCCGAACCTGCTGACCAGCAAATAACTGGTCAGGCCCAGGGCAATCAGGTTGATGGCCATGCCCATCACGATCTGATTTGCTTTGAGCCGGATAGCACCATACGCCAGGATCAGCGCCATGAAGGCGCCCGTCAGCATGCCACCAAGCAGACCTAAAGCCGCATTCTGAAATAGCACATCAAACAGAACGGCAAAAAACGCGCCGGTCAACATCATCCCTTCCATCGCGATGTTGACCACTCCGGAGCGTTCAGAGATCACGCCGCCAATCGCCGCTAGAGCCAAGGGGGTCGATTCGCGAAGCGTTCCCTGCCAGACATTGGCATTGATTAGAGTTGTCCAGATGCCGGAGTCGGTGAGCGCGCTCACGCCGCCACTTCCTGCCTCTGCCATCGAGGCAACCGCACCACGCCACGCTGGGCTAGGTATCGTACCAGGGCGTCCGCGCCAATGAAGAGAATGACCAGGCCCTGCAAAATGACGATCAGGCGGGAAGAGATGCCGGTGTTGGCCTGCATGATGCCGCCCCCATACTCGAACGCACCAAACAGCACCGAGGCAGCGATCACCCCGAGCACCGAATTTTTGCCCAGCAAGGCCACGGCGATCGCATCGAAGCCGTATCCCGGCGAAAAGCTGTCGGTGAGCTGATATGGCGCGAGCCCGAAGGTACTCACCATGCCGGCTAGACCGGCAAAAGCCCCGGCGATAAACATTGAAAGCGAGATAGTCCAGCCCACGTTGATCCCGGCGTAGGCCGCAGCCTTTTGATTCAAACCAACGGCTCGAATCTTGTATCCCAGAGCCGTACGCCAGAGGATGAAGTAGAACAGCCCGCCCGCTGCAAGCGCCACGAACAGGCCGGCGTGAAGACGGCCATTATGTACCAGCGAGTCCGGGATAATGATGGGAAGCTGCGCATTCATGGGCGGTGTCTCGGGGTTGCCGGGCTGAAAGGTTTGTGCCATCGGTCCTGGCTTGCCGGACGGTGAGGATTCCAATAGGTATTGGCTGAGCGCGATCGCGGTGTAGTTGAGCATCATGGTCGTGATTACTTCATGGGCGCCCCGCCAGGCCTTGAGCACGCCGGCTAACGCGCCCCAGAGTCCGCCCGCCAGCGCGCCCGCCGCGAGTGCCAATGGAATCAGGACGATACCGGGCGCATTGACTTTGTACCCAACGTAGGCCGAAAGAAGAGCGCCTACGAAAATCTGCCCCTCGGCGCCGATGTTGAACAGCCCTGCTCGAAAGGCAAAGGCCACCGCCAGTCCGGCCAGCATCAGCGGAATGGCGGCGATGATCGTTTCGGAGATGCTGTACCGACTGCCAAACGCGCCGAGGAGCAGCTGCCAGTAGGCATTCACGGGGTTGTGGCCGGTAACGAGAACCACCAGACCACCCACCACCACGGCCAGCACCACTGATATGACCGGGACAACGGCTCCAGATGCCCACTCGTAGGAAAAGTCGCGCTGAAGTCGATCGTCGCCGGTGAGACTCACGGGCCTATTCCTCGCGCCATACTGTGCTCGATTATAGAAAGGTGATGAGGAAACGAAGCGGTGGGATCCCGGGACCAGCCCGGGATCCCATGTCGATCAGGAGCCGGCGGCGGCTAGCCGCCAGCGACGGTTGCCGGAGGAACAATGCGGTGCTGTCGAATAAGCTGCGCGTAGTGGTTGGCGACGGCCACGATGGAGGCGGGCACCGCGCTGGAGACAGGAGCGAACCCGGTGGCGTTATTTGCCAGACTGAAGAGGTGATCGCCACCTCGGAAATGTCCCGCCTTGGTTTGTTTCACCAGCAGGGCAACGGCCACATCGACCTTCTTGAGCGCGCTGGTGATCACGTATGAGCCAAGAAGATGCTGATCGGCGTCGACACCGATACCGTATTTGCCCCGCTGCTGGGCGGCAGCCAGGTAGCCCAGTCCGCTGGAACCGGCCACCTGAAAGAGGATGTCCGCTCCCTGACCGATCTGGGACAGGCCAATGGTGTTGCCCGCACTCTGAATGGTAAAGCTCTGCGAGTAGCTCTTGAGAATCCGGATGCCGGGATCGACCCGGTGGGCGCCGGCAATATAGCCCGCGATATAGCGATTGACTGGCGGGATTGACACACCCCCCATGACGCCGATGACACCGTGCGTCGCACGACCAACATGGCGTGATTCCATCAGTCCAGCGATGACCCCCGCCAGGTAGCCCGACTCCTGCTCTTTGAAAAAGAGATTTGCTACATTCGGCAGGTTCTGCGTTTTGCCGGCGGCATTTTGGGGGGCGCCGTCAATGAGAGCAAATTTTTGATTGGGATACTGCCTGGCCACCTGATAGATCGCCGACTCCATCAGGAAACCCACGCCGATAGTCAAATTCCTATGCTGTTGTGCAAAAAACGTTAGGTTTGGCACATATTGAGCCTCCGCGTGTGACTCGAGGACAAATGCCCCAACGTGGGACTGAGCACGCGCGCGCTGCAGGCCCACGTACGCCAGGTGGTTAAACGAGCGGTCGTTCAACCCGCCAACATCGGTGACCAGACCAACGCTGAACTGCCGTGCCTGACTTGGGTGAGATACTCCTCGAGCCGAGGCAGGGGTAATAACGGTCGCCAGGAGCAGGCCCACTGCACCTACATACTTCAAACTGCGGATCATTTACGCTCCTCCTTAGGTTCTGGTGACACGGATCCTTCCAAGACTCCACTCGTGGGACGCAGCTTACACCATCGGCACCTCCACCGTCTCTGCGCGGATCATAGCAGAATAGAGGTCACTCCGTAAGCTCATCCAGCGTCCGCTCGAAGCTCGGGGCGAAGTGCTCGAGAAAATAGTGAAGTTCCGGCATCTCCAGCGCCCGGATGCCGGCATCGATCTGTCGCATTGCGACCGCGAATTCCCGGTTGCCACCTGCTACCTCCGCCGCACACTTCAGGTAGGCCGCGAGCTTATCCGCCGCCGTGACCCAGCCGATCAACTCCGCGTCGTGTTCCCGCGGTTGAATCAGCGGCCGATAGTTGGCGATCAGCGGTTCAGGAACCATTGCCAGCAGCTGCTCGCTGGCCAGAACTTCGATTTCCCGCAAGCTGCGTAGAATGTCCGCATTGTGATGCTTCACCGGAGTCGGAATATCACCGGTTATCACCTCGGCGGCATCGTGGAAGAGCGCCAGCATGACAGCCCGCTCGGCATCAATATCCTTTTCGAAGACGTCTCGGCCGATCACGCACAATGCATGGGTCAGCACCGCGACATAGAAGGAATGTTCGGCCACGTTCTCCGGCACGGTGTTGCGCATCAGGCTCCAGCGCTGGATAAAGCGCAGGCGGTAGAGATACGCGAAGAAGTGACTGTCTAGCCGGTCGCGATTCAGCCGCAATCGACTGCCCCGGTCTGGAGGCTGGGAAAAAAATACTCCTTGCCGGCGCGTTGTTTCTGCTCATCCTGGGCGGCCAGGACGGTGGCCGCCTCGGCGCCCACTCTGGCCAGAACGGCATCCGCCCAGGGGCCTGGCTTGAACTCATTACGAAACCGATCGGCAATCACCACACAGGCTGCTCCCGCCCGGAGTCCGAACAGCGAGCAGAGGGTGAATATTGTGGCCGCCTCCATCTCAAAGTTGGTAACGCCCATCGCTGTCAGCTGCTCCACGCGCTTCGGCTCGATACCCCGGTACCCACCAAAGGCGGGACGGCTCTGGCCGGCGTAGAACGACGCAGTGGACGCCGAGACTCCGAGATGATACGTGAGACCCAGGCGCTCGCACGCCTCGATCAGCGCCAGCACCAGCTCATACGACGCGCAGGCCGGGTACGCATCCGGAGCATAGCTGGCGCTAGCCCCCTCCCAGCGGATGGCTGCCGTGCTGATGGCAATGTCGCCGGTACGCATCCGCTCCTGCAGACCACCGGTGGTACCCAATCGGATAAAGTTGCGGCAGCCGATCTCCGCCAGCTCATTCAGCGCAATCTCGGTGGATGGACCGCCGATTCCCGTGGAGCAGGCGCTGACCGGAACATCGTGGTACCTACCACGCATCGAGCGATATTCGCGATGGTAGGCGACATCTTCCGCCCTGTCCCACGCTCCGGCCAGAGTGGGTACGCGTCCGGGGTCGCCCGGCAGCAAGACGGTGGGTGGCAGGTCCCCCTGGCTGAGATGAAGATGGTATTGCTGTCCGCCCTCGGTCGCAGGCCGCGTCGCCTCTATGCCGCTGGACACCATTGCTCCTTGTTATGCGCCATACGGCACCCAGATGTTCTTCACCTGCGTGCTCTCCCGCAAAAACTCTTCGCTTTGAGCCGACCAACCGCCGTCCCAGTTACGCGACTGGGAAAACGCCCAGGTGCGTTTCATATTGCCGGCCGAGGCCAGCTCCACCGCTTTGGCTCCCTCTGCCTCGCCAAAATACCAGATGCTGTCGACATCGTCGTGCTCGGCCAGGGTGCGCGCCAGGACGTCTCGCCGTCCGGTCACGATATTCACCACGCCGGCCGGCACGTCGGATGTCTCGAGCACTTGATAGAGATCGGTCGCACTGAGCGGGTGCGCTTCGGATGGCACCGCGACCACGGTGTTTCCCATGGCAATGGCCGGCGCCACCAGCGAGACCAAGGCCAGCAGTGGGGACTCATCCGGACAGACCAGTGCCATGACCCCAATCGGCTCCGGAACCCCCAGGGCCAGTCCTCGAATGGGAGGCCGGTGGATCGGTCCGTCGTACTTATCGGCCCAGGCGGCGTAGGTAAAGAGCCGTTCGACCGACGTCTCAACCTCGCGCACCGCCTCATCCGCGGAAGCTCCCGTGGTGGAGATCAGGCGAGCCGCGAACTCTCGACTCCGAACGGCCAGATTCTCCGCGACGTAATACAGAATCTGAGCCCGGTTGTGGGCGGCGCCGTCCGCCCAACTCGCTGCTTTGTGGGCAGCTTCGACGGCATTGCGCAGGTCCTTCCGGTTTCCCTCGCCAACCTCGCCGGCTATTTCCCCGCTCCGCGCGTACACCAGGCGCGAGTAGCCGGAATCGGGCCGGACCTGCTTACCACCGATATACATTTTGGGGGTGCGATCGATGGCCGGCAACTGGTTAATTCCCGCCTGATCGTCTTGAGCGCGGCGCCGGGGCGAACGTGGCACGACAGGATCATCCTCTTTTCCGCCACCGATCCAGCGCAGATATTCGTGGAGTCCTTCCTTACCGCCCTCGCGGCCGAACCCGCTCTCACGATAGCCGCCAAAGCCGGACGAGGCGTCGAACAGATTGGTGCTATTGACCCAGATGGTGCCAGCTTTGATCTGTCGAGCGATGTCCAGCGCCAGATTGATATTCTCACTCCAGACACTGGCGGCAAGCCCATAGGAGGTGTTATTGGCCAGCGCCACCGCTTCCGATGGGGTGCGGAAGGACATGGAGACCAAAACGGGGCCGAAGATCTCGATCTGTGCGACGGTCGCCGCCGGCGCGACGTTGGTGAATAGCGTGGGAGGAAAGAAATAGCCATCGGTTGGGCACGCCCAGGACGGCTGCCACATGATGGCGCCCTCCGCCACCCCCTGGGTCACCAGTTCCTGGATCTTCCGCAGCTGGACCGGCGCCACGATGGCGCCGATGTCCACTGCCTTATCCAGCGGGTCGCCGATCCGCAGCTTCTCCATGCGCGCTCGGACTTTGTCCAGCAGCCGTTCCTCGGTGCTCTCCTGTACCAGCAGTCGGGAGCCGGCGCAGCAGACCTGGCCCTGGTTAAACCAGATGGCGTCCACCAGCCCCTCGACCACACTATCCAGGTCGGCATCATCGAACACCAGGAACGGCGACTTGCCACCCAGCTCAAGCGACAGACGCTTGCCCGTACCCGCCGTTTCGCGCCGTATGATTCGTCCCACCTCGGTCGAGCCGGTGAAGGCGATTTTAGACACGTCGGGATGGCGCACGATGAGTTCACCGCTGCGGCCGTCACCGGTGACCACGTTGACCACCCCTGGCGGCAGCCCGGCACGCTCCACGATCTCGGCGAACAAGAGGGCCGTCAGAGGAGTAAATTCGGCCGGCTTGAGTACCACGGTGTTACCCATGGCCAGGGCCGGAGCCACCTTCCAGGCCAGCATCAGCAGCGGAAAGTTCCATGGGATGATCTGGCCGACCACACCCAGGGGAGCGTAGCCGGGGAATTGCTCGGCCATCAGTTGAGCCCAACCAGCGTGATAGTACAAGTGCCGGGCCACCAGAGGGATGTCGATGTCGCGGCTCTCTCGGATGGGCTTGCCATTGTCAAGCGATTCCAGCACTGCAAAGAGGCGAGCGTGACGCTGCAACTGGCGAGCCAGGGCATACAGATACCGAGCGCGTACATGGCCCGACAGAGCGCTCCATGCGTCAAACGCCCGCAGCGCGGCGGATACGGCTGCATTGACGTCCTCGGCGCCGGCCTGGGCAACCGAGGTTAGTTTCCCGCCCGTCGCCGGATTGATCACATCAAAGCGCTCGCCGCCAAGTGGCTGCTGCCATTGGCCATCGATGAACAGGCCAAGCGGCTCGTGATCCGCGATCCACTGCAGGGCTGCGTCTGCAGCCTCGGGGGCAGGCCCATACGCCATCGATTCAAAGACTTCCGCCACGCTCACCGTTTGCTCCTCAAGGCATTGGGAAGTGATGGGCGGCAGAGTACCGGCCCGTGATGAAGTGTGATAGTTGCCGCTCGATATCGGACAGCAGACTGCTGGCGCCAAGCCGAAATAGATTCGGCCGCAACCACTCATCGCCGAGTTCTTCTTTCATCAGAATCTCCCACTCGAGCGCCTGCTTGGCCGTGCGGATTCCTCCGGCCGGTTTGAACCCTACTGCGTATCCCGTGCGCTCCTGATACTCGCGGATGGCACGAGTCATGACCAATCCGACCGGCAGGATGGCATTCACTGTTTCTTTGCCGGTGGAGGTCTTGATGAAGTCGGCGCCGCCCATCATGCACACCCGACTGGCCATGCCGACGCTTTGCAGCGTGGCCAGTTCGCCCGTCGCCAATATAGTCTTTAGATGCGCCGCGCCGCAGGCCTGCCGGAAGACCCGAATCTCATCATAAAGCGCCTGCCAGTTGCCGGTGAGCACGTGGGCCCGTGAGATCACGATGTCGATCTCTCGGGCGCCGGCCGCGACCGATGCCTCAATCTCGGCGATCTTGTGAGGCATGGGAATCTGACCGGCCGGGAATCCGGTGGAGACCGCGGCCACCGGAATATCGCTGCCGCGCAGGGCCGCAACCGCCTCGGGCACGAGATTGTGATATACGCAGATGGCGCCGACCCGAAGCTTCAGATCGTGAACACCGAGCGCCCGTTCCACGTCCTCGCGCAACGGATGGACGGCCTTGGCGCACAACCGGCGCACATTGCCGAGTGTGTCGTCACCAGCCAAGGTGGTCAAGTCCAGGCAGGTGATAGCTCGAAGCAGCCACGCTGCCTGCCACTCCTTCTTGACTGTGCGTCGAGCCACTAACGTGGTCGCTCGGCGCTCTACCGCACTGCGGTTGACACGTGTCTCCTCGATCCAGCCCACGTCGAGCGGCATGCCGGGATTGCGCGCGAGGTACTCGACACTTTTTTGTTCTAGGCTCAACATTGCGTGCCCCCCTGTCGGGCCCCTCGTGGCAGAATCGTTCCATCTAGCTGCAGTATTAGGTCTTACCGCCGGCACGGTCAAGCAGTCACCCTCATCGGCGTTCGTGAGCAGACAGTATTGAGGCAGCATGCTTACCAAATAACCCAATAGACCGTGGCTCTGCGTCCGCGCCGCCCCACTCGGGCCGCAGTGAGTTGGTGTGGCCGTATCCGATTCAAGGCACGAGACGCCGCTGCTGATCCGCATACGATTCATCCCAGTTGAAACACTCGTGCCCGTGCGCGTGGGAAGGGTGTCCCAACTGAGACACCGTTGGGCTGGCCGGGTGGAACCCGGCCACTACGGGGACAGTGTCTCGGATGGCAAAGGCCTGCTTCACGCCGACACTGACCCGGTAGTGGCCGTGGCTCCTGCCCGGCCAGCCTAACGGTATTTCCCGTAGACAGCAGCATCCCAGTGTTCAACCATGGCGCGTCCGGCGGAACAGTCCCTACCAGAACGGTTCCCAGTACAGGACAACCGGCCGAGTTGTTTCCGGTGCCATGCCGGTTCACAGGTACGGATGACTCGTGTCTCTACAGCACACATGACCTCCGCCAAATTGTTCGCTCCTGAATCGATCGACTCAGGCCAGCGAACACCGACGAAACGCCACCTCACCTCAGCGCGACTATTGCGAGCAAAGATGATAGTGGGACAAAAGCCACTCCCGTTACTCCACAGCTCCATCCCGCGCAACCGCCACAAATGCCCGAATATCGACTTCACTCTTCTGTCCTGCACGCTCAACTCCGCTGCTGACATCCACGCCCCACGGCTGGACGGCGCGGATGGCTTCGCGCACGTTGCCGGCATTCAATCCGCCGGCCAGCAACACCGGACGCTGCCGGCACAGTTCCAGGCTCACCACCCAGGCGAAGCTCTGGCCCGTGCCGCCGTACGATCCGCTTCGTGCCGTGTCCAGCAAGAGAAGTTGCGCCTCGCTGCCCGTAGCGCGACGTTCCAGGGCAACCGCCGTTTCCCCGGGACCAACGTGCAGCACCTGGATGGCCGGCACGTCGAGCGCCGCAACCGTGTCGTCCGGCTCGTCGCCACTGAGCTGCACCAGATCGAGTTGGCAGAGGCGGGCAATGCGGTTCATCTCACCCACCGACTCATTGACAAAGACTCCCACGACTTTCACCTCTCCCTGCCGCTTGACCTCCGTCACGATGTCGCGGGCTGCATCAGGGTCGATTCGCCTCCGGCTGGGAGCGAAGACCAAGCCGAGCATATCGGCCCCGGCTTCGGCGGCGACCAGCGCATCGTCCACTCGTCGAATCCCGCAGATTTTGACGGCGGTCACGCCAGCAACGCCTGGATGGCGGTTTCCGGGTTGTCGGCCCGCATCAGCGCTTCGCCCACCAGAACCACGCTCGCGCCGGCCGCCGCGACTCGCGCCAGGTCCTCACGCGACGTGATGCCGCTCTCGCTCACCACCACCATCTCGTCCGGGACCAGTGGCGCCAGATACTCAGTGGTCAGAAGATCGACCGAGAAGTCGTTCAGGTCGCGATTGTTAATGCCGATCAGCGTGGCGTCGGCGGCAATAGCCCGAGCCAGGTCGTGCTGGTTATGCACCTCTAGCAAGGCGGTCATGCCGAGCTCCTGGACCAGAGTGAGCAAGGGACGAAGCAGATCGTCTTTCAGCGCCGCCATGATCAGCAGGACCAGATCGGCGCCGGCGGCACGGGCTTCGTACACCTGATACGGCGAGAGGAAAAAGTCCTTGCAGAGTACCGGCAGGCTCACCGCCGCTCGCACCGCTCGCAGGTCAGCCAAGCTGCCTCGAAAGTATCGCTGGTCGGTCAGCACGGATATCGCGGACGCGCCACCGTGCTCATAGGCCTGCGCCTGCTCCACCGGATCGAGCGTCTCGACAAAGTCTCCCTGACTGGGCGAGCGCCGCTTCACCTCGGCGATCAGCGACACCGGCCGATCGAAGAGCGGGGCACGAGGCGATGAGGCGGACGCCGCTTGCCAGCGCACGTCGTCCAGCGGCGTATGACGCTCCCGCTCGGCGATCTCCTGTCGCTTATGGTTGAGAATTTCTTCCAGCATCGTAATCCTTGTTCCGGCGCCTCATAGCTTCCTGGTTCAGGCAGCGCCTCCCATACTGGCACGGGCGGCCTGTGAGACGGTGCGCAGCCGTTCTAGCGTTGTCCGCGCGGCGCCCGAATTCAGGGCCTGGGCTGCGAGTTCGGCGCCGGCCTGGAACGTGGCCGCCCGGTTGGCGGCGTACAGAGCAGCGGCCGCGTTGATCACGACCGCGTCTCGGGCCGGACCTTCCTGCCCCTCCAGGATAGCGTTCAGGATGCGAGCATTGGTCTCCGGATCGCCGCCTTTCATGCTGTCCGGCCGCGACCGAGCCACCCCAAAATCCTCCGGCGCTATCTCGTAGGCCGTGACCTCAGCGGCGCGCACCTCGCGAACCGCGGTACGCGACCCGATGCTGATCTCGTCGGTACCGTCCTCACTGTGCACCACCAGGGCGTGCTCCACCCCTAGCTTGCTAAGCGAGTCGGCCATCAGGTCCAGCAGGTCATGACTACTCACCCCCATCAACTGGAAGCTGGGCCGTGCGGGATTGGTCAGCGGACCCAGCAGGTTAAACACCGTGCGCACGCCCAGTTCGCGGCGCGGCAGGGCCGCAAACTTCATGGCCGGATGGAAGGCGGGGGCGAACAGAAAGCCGATTCCGGTTTCCCGAATGCATTGGGCCACCCCGGCGGGAGGGAGCGCCACGTCGACGCCCACCGCCTCCAGCACATCCGCACTGCCGCAGCGCGAACTGGCCCCACGGTTCCCGTGCTTGGCCACCGGCTGACCGCAGGCCGCCACGATCAGCGCCGCGGCGGTGGAGATATTGAATGTACCCTGACCATCGCCGCCGGTCCCACAGGTATCGGCCAGCGCCTGGTCCATCTCGAATTGACGGGCGCGAGCCCGCATGGTGCGCGCGAAGCCGACCAACTCGTCGGCGGTTTCGCCCTTGGCGCGAAGGGCAATCAGAAAGGCGGCAAGCTGAACGGGCGTCAACTCCTCATCCATCATCTGCCGCATCAGTTCCGCGGTCTCCTCCGTGGTCAGGTCTCCGCCCGCGATCACCCGATTGAGTAGCTCTCTCATACGGCTGCCAACTCCAGAAAACAAAAAGCCCTCGTCCTGGTAGGGACGAGGGACAACTCGCGGTGCCACCCTACTTAGGCGAAGGCCTCACTTGATAGAGCGCTATCACGCTCTCGCCAGGCTAACGGGCGGCATACCCGGCTCGGATTTAGCGAGCGGTTCAGGGATCCATTCAACCCCGTTTCAGCACACCGGCTCGCACCACCCGCCGGTTCTCTGCCACCTGAAACAGAGGCTTACTCTTTCCCATCAGCCATCGTTCGGCTGTCTGACTGTAGCACGGCGGTCGAGAGAACGTCAACACGCGCCGGAAAGCGCTCGAATAGTATCGCAACCATTGGTGGATCGTACCATGGGTGGAAACACAGCTGGCGCGGCCAGGAAGGCGCCGGGAGGGATGGAGCGTCTGGAACTACCGTTACAGGGACAGCAGATCGTGCTGCGTACATGGCAGCACCGCGACCTGGAAACGTGGTCCACCTGGCTGGAGCCGGGGCATCCCTGGAAGGAACTCGACGGACCCTACTATCCCCTGCCGTCGGCAGCCGCGCGGGCGACGATGCGCGAGCAGAAACGAGCCGAGATCGACCATGGATCGTCCGCCTCGCCTCCCCACAGCCTGGTCATCGCCGACCGCCATACCGACGCCTTTCTGGGAATCGTCACCTGGTACTGGGAGAGCAAAGAGACGTACTGGCCCGGACTGGGAATCGTCATCTTCGACGAGACCAACTGGGGACGCGGCATCGGGTACGAGGCGCTCGGCCTCTGGACAGACGTCCTGTTCCGCGCCCTGCCCGAGATCACGCGACTTGATCTGCGCACCTGGTCGGGCAATCGGGGGATGATGCGACTGGCCGAGAAGGTGGGTTACGTGGAAGAGGCGAGGTTTCGTAAGGCGCGCATCGTCGGGGATAAGTACTACGACGGCCTGGGGTACGGGGTCTTACGGGAGGAATGGCTGCGCCGGTATCCCGCCGGCTTCACGACGGTGTAGCGGGCGACTCGAAAAGAGATAGACAGCGGGACCGCGTATTGGAAGTCACCAACGCGGGGAGGCGATCATGCCATATATCTTTATCGGTTTGGCTGAGTCGTTTGACACGTTCGAAGCGTTAGCCGCATCGTCAACCCTGGTCATCGTCGGGACAGCAGGCGTTCAGGAGACGGTGATGGAGGAGCATACTCGGCCAGGCCGAGTGTCTGTGCCGTCTCCGACGGTTGACTCCACGATTAGCGACTTCTCTGTCGAGCGATCGCTGATCGGCACCGCCCCCGCGACTTCTCGGGTGATACAGCCGGGTGGGGTTGGACCAGACGGCACCGTATGGGACGTTGACCACTTCCCCCTGTTCACGCCAGGCGACCGCTATCTTTTGTTCCTTACTCACCTGGATCGTCCGGGCTTCAGTCCCGATCTCTACGCTCCCGTTGGCTGCTATCAAGGTGTCTTCACTGTGGACGACCAGGGATTGGTCAATCCGCTCTCGGCCTTGTGGATCAAGGTTAAAGACATGCCGCTGGAAGACGTAGTCGCCGCCATCCAGCGCGGACTTAGGAACGCATAACTCCCACCCATCGTTTAATCCGGCCCTACATTACCCTCTTCGCTCATCTCTCCCAAGTCCGTCCACGGTGCTCGATCCCGCCAAAGGCCGTAATCTCGATCAACCGATCGCTGTTTGCCGTCGCGCCAGCACGATAAGGCAAAATGGCCAGTCGCCGTACTGGCGCATGAATTCGTCCACATCCTCACCCCGCAAAACGGCCTCTTCCGGCTGGTCTCGTACCGGTACATCTTCTATGTGGATCACGTCGCAGCCGCTCATCTCGATGGCCCGAAGATACGCAGAGCGCGAATGGCGGACCGTGGGAAGAATATACGCATCCTCCCCGCGGAAGATGGTAGTCTCCCACCCGTTCACAATTGCTTGGGGATGGAAATCCGTGATGAGAAGGTGGCCGCCGCGTTTTAGCACACGGCTGCACTCTGCTATCGCCGTCGCGAGATTAGCCACATGACACAGACCAAGCGCGCACACCACGAGATCAAAGTGACCAGAGGGAAACGGAAGCTCCTCCTGGAGGTCTCGCTGGCCGAATCGAATCCGCACGCCGGCTTGGCGAGCCTTCTTTCGAGCCAGTGCCAGCATGTCGGGAGACTCGTCAATCGCGGTAACATCGGCACCGAGCTTCGCGAGATTGAGAGCCCACCGCCCGGTCCCAGTCGCGACATCGAGTGCGCACAGCGGAGGCGGTAGCGATTCTAAAAGAGCCGTAACGCGCGGCTCCTCGGTCATGATGAGCGGATTCCGCTCCGCGTCATACGACGTAGACCAGATCGCATATCCCTCGCAAGTAGTGACGGTGTGATTTCGCTTCGCCATTCAGTCATTATCCGGGATCGCTGCTTCTCAAACGCCTGCAAGCGCCCTGGAAAAAGCTGGGCGCTCAGGGCTTGTCACGTGACAGGGTGGCGTGCAGCATCCGCGCAGGGAGCTAAGAAACGAAAATCGCAGGGGACGTGTGGAAAAACTTGACCAGCTTCTGAATATGGCTCAGAGTCAGCTGGCGCTTTCCCGAGAGAATCTCGGAGACAATGCCGGCGGACGCAAATACGGGACCGACCAGTTCCGCCTGCTTCATGCCATTGTCTTCCAGCATGCAGCGGAGCACGTCAACACCCGAGATAGTCGGCGCCGTGTAGCGTCCACTCTCCCAAGCAATAAGAAGCTGCCCGAGGAGCGAAAGATATTCCTCTTCTCCGTCGGTTCGCGAGTGTGAACGGACCAGCGACTGAATCTCCTCCCGCACCCGGTTGGCCTCATCGTCGTTATGAATGGGATGCGGAAGCTTGCTCAATAGGATCTCTCTATAGGACATGGATTTCGTCGCCATTTCCTTCTCTCCAAAAGTTTGTCATTCTCTTTGTGTAGAGGGGTCTACAATGGTGTTCGCGGCCTCCCAGACAATATTCTCGTGTCAATTCTCATCCCAACCATTTACGGCAGCTCTGTTTCTACCCACGTCCGGAGCTGCCGCACGAGCGTCTTGATCCGAGGTCGATCAAGCTGATTCACCCCCTCGACCTCCTCGTAACGCAGCGTGACCGCGAACGGCGTTAGCAGAGCCAGATCTTCCTCGACCTGCGGGATATCGTAGCCCTCTGCTCTGACCAGGTGCAGGAGCCGCACCAAATCATGTGTCTTGGGGAATTCCACACTCCGCTCGGCCAGCAGAGCCTTCAGCAGCTTCTCGACAGCTTGCTGATAGTGAAAGCCGACAAGCGCATCTCCGATGGCGGCGGTGTCGAGCACTGATGCTGCCTGCTCATCCTCCCTGGCCAGCGCCAGGAGTTCCAGCGCGCGCTCATGCGGCGTCATGGAGCACTCTACCCTCGTGCAGCGCATGGTAGAGCATCGTTCCGCGCAAATGCTCCCGCTCCTCCATCTCTTCTCGGGAGTACACGACCACATCGATCGCCATCGGGATGTTCCGCAACACCAGGCGAAGCCGAGCCATTTCCTCGATGCGATCCACAACTCGCGGAACGATCACGAGCAGATCCAGATCGCTGTCTTTCGTAAAATCTCCGCGAGAGTACGACCCGAAGAGAATGATTCTCTCCGGGTTGGCCGCCTCGATCAACAGCCGCGTAGCGTCGCTGATCAGCTCGTCCATCGTCGAATACCGGGAAGTGTCGGTAAGATAGGCCATCAATCACTCATCTCAGTCAAGCGTATGTTCCACTCAGGATACGCCCTCACAAAGGTCGAAGGCAGATTCAGGCGCTGCCGCAGGCACAGGCGGCACGGGCGCGAAACGGGCGGCACGGGCGCGAAACGGGCGGCTGTCTACATGACGACACATCCCATCCTCGAAGTCAGTCGAGATTGTTCCTGGCCTGCCTCGCCACGGCTTTCGAGAACTCGCGCTCGTCGATCTGACCCGCCATCCACTCACCCCACAGCGTCGGGAGATCGGGCACCTTCAGCAACCGGTACAGATTGTGAGATTCGGCATAGTCGGTATGGGCCGGGTCGATGAAGGCGCGGATGTGGTGGGCGCTCGCCGCGAAGATGATGGCGTGCCAGGCATTCCAGGCATGAGGAGGAGGAATGCCGTCCTCGATGAGCGCAGACGTGAGGCGGGTATGGAGGCTCCCCTTCCCACTCTCGCCGGTATGCACATCGGCGACGTGGGTTGCTTCATGCAGCAGCGTTTCGCACAGAGTCACGCCACGGTGGGTGGTGACATCGATGGTCAAGGGGTGACTGTAGCCACCCTGCCAGTCGTAGCAATCGGTCACCAGGTAGACGTCGATTCGCTGCGGCCAGATGAGTTCCAGCACGGCTCCCTGGCGCTGTGCCATGGCGGCGAAACAGGGCTGTAGGAGATCCTGGATGGTGGTGAGCGCAGTCTGGACTGTCACACAGCGCTCCGGCCAGAGTCGCTGGTTGAAGTCGCTCTCCGCCGCACGCAGTGCTGAACCGAGTTGAGCGATGGTCTCGGTCATGGCCTCCATCAAGCCGGCTTCGGCCTCATCGGCGGTTCCACCCTGAGCCACACGCTGCTCCCGCACCTCCCAGACTCCATGAACGCCGATGAGGTGACGAGCCTCTGCCGCCATGCCCGCTGCCTCCACCAGCACCGGGTCCCGCTCCTCGCGCGGTCGCTGCCCCTCTCGGATCAGGCAGTGGTAGAGCGCGTACAGCGGATTGGCATGGATGTACACCGCCGGTGTGTCAGTTGTGGCCTCAATAACTAGGGTCGGATCATCCATGCCTGATTCTGTCAGACGAAGCCGGCCCGGCGGCTGGGTGGGCTTTCTGCAAGGGGCCCACACCGAACATATCCGCTACCATGCAAGAACCATGGGGACCATCGGTGTCAATGTAGCCGTCTTCAGAGATGGCAGAATCTTGCTGACCAAGCGTGAGGACTACCATGTGTGGTGCATGCCAGGTGGGCACATCGACCCGGGGGAAACGTTTCCGCGGGCGGCCAGGCGTGAGGTGCGGGAGGAGACCGGTCTAGAGGTCGCAGTCACCAGGCTGGTCGGTATCTACTCTCGTCCCCGCTGGGGCGATTACCACATCGTGGTGTTCGCGGGCGAGGTGATAGGAGGAGTCGAACGGAGGCAGCCAGAAGAAGTCGTGGAAATAGAACTCTTTGGTCCGGATGAATTACCGGATGCGCTTCTTATCGGTCAGCAACAGCGTATCCACGACGCCTTCAGCGGTACGCAGGGAGTTTGCCGCGTTGAAGAGTATGCGTTGCCCTTTGGTCGTCCCATGGAGCGCCGCGAACTCTACCGCCTGCGCGACGCGTCTGGGCTGTCACGTCAGGCGTTCTATCGCCGCTACTTTTCGGCGGTCGAAGGTGAGGGAAGTGTACTGGAGGTGGGCTCTGATGGTACGCTCTAACCCCTGAGCGCTTCGAGAAAAGGTGGGGGCTTAGGTCAGGCGAGAGACGGTATCTTCACAGGTCTCATCTGGCGTCTTGCCCTTCGTGTACACCCGGATCGTCGCCAATTCATAATTGGAGCGGTGCCGGACGAAGTGCTCGTTCATCTCGACGATTTCCGGGTAGGGGTTGCTCTGCCGCGCGTTCAGGATGTCGAGCGACTCATCGGGATCGGGAGAGGGCAGGAGTAAGACGACGTTGGGATAGAGGGACAAGATCTCCTTGACGCGTTCAAGCTGATTCGGATCGTCATACACGCTGTGACCCGCCCCGAGTTCGATTACACTCTGCGGGTACTCTGCCACGATGCGCTCGACCGCAGCGGGATAGAACTGTAGTACGTACTCTAGCGCGCGTGTTTGTCCGCCACATTCGAAGTGCCGGCGGGCAACCGCCTCGTCGTAGCCGGCATCTTGCTCGAAGTACTCCCAGCACACCTCATCCAGGCTGACGCGATTGACGCCGAGACGCTCGGCCAGGAGCACCGCAATCGTGCTCTTGCCAGCATTCACCGGCCCAATCAAGATCACTGGCAAGGTCACGCGACTGACCCGCGCCACGTCACCGGACGGCTCGGCTGCCGATCTGCTGGATGCGCTATGGTCGGAGTTCATGTAGAGCATTCTGCCACGGCACGCTACCGGCGCCAATCCCAAGCGCCCGAATCCCTCACTGTAGCTTTGAAAGGGATTAACACCTGGCCAAGGCTCCGTCGTGCGCTTTGAAAAAAGTCATACGAATCAGAGGCTCATCAATAGTTCAGCCACTCGGATGAGCACCGACCCGTCGAAGCCTCCCCAGGTGTGGCGATCCGCGAGCACGCCCACCAAGCGGACCAAGGTCCAGGCCCGGATGCGTTCGGGGTCAACCAGTAACTCTCCAGCAGCGACATCGAGGCGATGGGCAAGCACGGCCTGAGCATCGGGCTGTGCAAGGAGCCATGGACGTCGTGCCCAAACCAGTGACGCAGCATCATAAGCGGGGTCCGCTACTCGTGGCAGAGGATCGATGGCGAGCCAGGGCAGCCGCTGTGCGGCCAGCACGTTACCGGGATTCAAGTCCCCGTGACAGACGACGAGATGGCTGCGATCAGCGACAAGGTATTCATGCGATTCCTTCACCACGCGCCATACATCGGGTGAGAGCGACTCGCCAAGCTCTGCCATCACCGCGCTGAATCGCCGGGTGCCATCGGCTACGCTATCGAGTGCGACAGGAATCAACTCCAGGTTCTCAGAGGTTGGTTCAGTGTGCAGCATGCTGGCAAGACGGCATCCAATTCTGACCATCTCCTCGTCGGGAAGCGTATCGAGTGTGGTACCGGGTATGCAACGTTCCATCAACAGTGCCCCTGCTGCTAAATCAGCATCGAGCAGCAGAACCGCACCTTGCCCGGACCATCGACGAAGCATCAACATCTCAAGTTGGTTGGCCCGAGCCTGTCCAGCCCCGGTCGGGGACAACTTCAGCACGGCAGCACTGCCATCGGAACATTCCGCCTGGACCAGATAGCCACCGATGCCGACAGGATACGGAGGACCGAGAACCAGATGCCATTGCTTCGCTCTTTGCGCCAGTCGATCAGGTAGCTCGTGGAGGAACTGCTGACCGCTCGGACCGAAGCGTCGCATGATGACCTCAGCCCTGTCAGAAGGGACAAGCGTCATTCCACCCCCTCTAATCTGGCGTTGACGCCTCTCAAGGCGTGCGACGTCGTTCCTGTCGATTTCATTGTTGCTCAGTGAAACATTCGCGTGACAGAGCGGCACGCAGGCATGCAATATCCACCTGATCCTTCTGGCGCGCCGGTAGATCAGGCTGCCATTCCCCGAACCTCTCCTTGATCTCGAGCTGCACATGAGGGTTCATGATCGGGCAGATGAGATCGCCCAGTTGGGCCGGTGGTCCGACCAGCATTCCATCCGGCCAGGGGACTCCTGCCCACGGCCCACCTGCCGTGGCGATCTCACCCCGCTGGTTGGAGTCGAGCAGCACAATCTGCAGTTCCTCTCCGTACCTCATGACATTCCTCTGTGCCTCCGGCGGAGCACCGCCCATTTCCTTGAATCCGGCTTGCGTCAGTCTCTCCATGAGCGTGATAGCATCTTTGCTCCACACGAAGACGTCGATGTCGTGGTGCTCTCGTGTGACCCGACCAAGGAAGAAGTCCATGGCCCAGCCACCACGCAACCAGAACTCGATGGAGGCGGCGGTACAAATCGAAGCGAACTCATTGATGAGTTCGAACTGTCGATCACTCCTTCGGTCAGTGTCATTCATTGCGTCACGCAGCCTTGAGCCCTTCAGCACCCGCGTTTCACCTACCCCTTCACCGGCAGAAAGCGGCGAAAGAACGCAATAACATGCCGCTGATAACTGCCGGGTTGGGCCGCCAGGGCACCAGCATGGCCGCCGCGCGGCGCCAGCCAGAGCGAAGCTGTTGAACTGGCGGCGGCGTGGAGCAGGCGCCGAGCGCCACTGGGCGGGGTGGTCGGATTGAGATCGTGCCGGCTGTGGATGAGGAGCAGCCCGCGAGGTCGGATGCGTGGAATCTCGGATAGCGGACTGAAGGACGACAGCGAGGCGCCCAGCAGCCGGTCCACCGCCCAGGACGCCAGCGGGGCGAAGGGGATCGTAAAGCGCGAGAGATGGAAGGTGTCCAGCCGATCCACCGTGGAACGCTGATCGACATAGGCGCTGTCCGCCACCGTTGCCGCCACGGAAGGCATGCGGGCCGCTGCCACGATCACCACCCCCGCTCCCAGCGAAACACCGAGCAGGCCGAGCTGGTGTGCCTGCAGGTCGGTTCGATGGTGGAGGTAGATACCTGCTCCCGCCACATCATCGACTTCGTTCAGACCCAGTGAGAACCTGCCCCCGCTGCTGCCGGTACCACGACTGTCGTACAGCAGCACGTTGTACCCGGCACGGCGCAGAAAACGCGCATAGGGAACCATCGATAGCCGATCTTCCTCGAAGCCTGCAACCAGGATGATGGTCGGTGCGGCGGCGGATTTCTTCAGAAACCAGCCTTGCAGCGTAACGCCGTCACTGGCCGAAAATCGCACTGTTTGGGCCGCAAGCTCGGCGGAAGCTGCCCCTGGCCCGCCGCGCCAGGGTGCCGTGAACATCAGCATCCCGGCCCGAGCTACCGGAACCAGCAGCCAGAGGAGGATCAACGCCACCAGACCGAAGGTCAGCAACCGCCTGAGCCGCATCGCACCCTCCGCCCTCGCCTTGTCCCGCATTGTAAGGGGATGCGCGCGTTGCCTTTCTCACCCGTACGTCCCACCCCCCGGTTTCTACAATGGATGGTGGGAACAGTTGCGCCGAACGAGACGGAGGAAGCGGTTGAACAGACGCCGATCAGGCCGCGTCCATTCGCCGCGCTGCAGCATCGGGACTTTCGGCTGTACTGGGGCGGCCAGTTCGTTTCGGTAGCGGGTACGCAGATGCAGCAAGCCGCGGTGGCCTGGCAGGTGTATCTGCTGACCCACTCGGCCGTGGCCCTCGGCTTGATCGGCCTCTTTCGCGTCGTCCCCATCGTGGTGTTCTCACTGTGGGGCGGAGTCATCGCTGATGTCTGGAACCGAAGGCTGCTGCTGCTGGTCACGCAGACCATTCTGCTCTCTATCTCGGCGGCGCTGGCGATCACCACCGGCGCCAATCACGTCGGCGTCTGGCTGATCTATCTACTGACCTCGCTGGCCGCGGCCACGGTGGCCTTCGATAACCCTGCCCGCCAGGCAATGGTTCCCTCGCTGGTCTCTCGTAAAAATTTGGCGAATGCCCTGAGCTTGAATAGCACCATGCACCAGGTCGCCATGGTCATCGGGCCGTCGGCGGCCGGGGTGCTGATCGCGGCTGGTGGCGTCGCCGCGGTATATGTACTCGACGCCATCTCCTACCTGGCCGTGCTGGTCGCGCTCTTTTATATCTCGCCGCCACCGGTGGTCGGGGCCGTGCAACGCATCAACATCAAGGCCGCGGTGGAGGGACTCACCTTCGTGCGGCGGACCCCGATCATTCTCTCCACCATGCTGCTCGACTTCGTGGCGACCTTCTTCGGATCGGCGACCGCCCTGCTGCCGATCTTCGCGCGGGATGTGTTGCGGGTCGGCGCTCTGGGGTATGGCGTGCTCTACGCCGCCCCAGCGCTGGGCTCCATCGTGGCCGGCGTCTGCATGGCGTTCTACGCCCACAAAGTCTCCCGTCAGGGCGCGGCGATTTTGGTCGCGGTCGCCGCCTATGCCGGTTTCACCATACTGTTCGGCCTGTCGCACGTCTTTGCCCTGTCGATCGCGGCCCTGGCCGGAGTCGGCGCTTCAGACACCGTCAGTATGATCCTGCGGCAGACGGTGCGCCAGATAGTCACCCCCGATGCGTTGCGGGGTCGGATGACGTCGGTGGGCATGGTCTTCTTCATGGGAGGACCGCAGTTGGGCGAACTGGAGGCCGGCCTGGCAGCTCGGGCCATCGGCGCCCCGTTCTCGGTGGTGACAGGGGGCCTGGCCGCCCTGATTGCCACAGCGCTGATCGCCTCTCGCGCGATCAATCTCCGCCGCTACCGCAACCACGACGTGTGACAGTAGCGGCCCCCCGTACGTTTGGTCTACAAAGGACGTTTGATTTACATAGTCTCACGGTGAGTGATCCACCGATGCATACTGTAGAGAGAGCCGGACTCCGGGAGGCGACCATGGCGCACGATGCTCCCTCCATACTCGAGCTTGAGACGTTGCTGGCCAATATCGAGCGCGTGATTATTGGCAAGCGCACCGTGGTGGAGCTCTTGCTGGTGGCACTGCTCTGCGAGGGCCATGTCCTGATCGAGGACGTTCCCGGCACCGGCAAGACGACTCTGGCTCGCGCTCTGGCCCGCTCCATCTCCGGCAGCTTCAAGCGGATCCAGTTCACGCCAGACCTGCTGCCGTCCGATATCACCGGTATCTTTTTCTTCAATCAGCGAAGCGGGGAGTTCGAGTTCCGGCCCGGTCCGATTCTGGCCAATATAGTGCTGGCCGACGAGATCAATCGTGCCACCCCGCGCACCCAGTCGGCCCTGCTGCAAGCGATGGAGGAACGCGAAGTGACGGTGGAGATCGAGACTCACCCGCTACCCCGACCGTTCATGGTGCTGGCCACGCAGAACCCCGTGGAGTTGGAGGGCACCTTCCCACTACCCGAGGCCCAGCTCGACCGCTTCATGCTCCGGATCGGTATTGGTTATCCGGCTCTGGATGAAGAGGAGCGGATCGTACTGGCACAGGACCATGGTCACCCGATTGATGCGCTCCAGCCGGTCATCGAGCCACAGGCGATCCTGGCGCTGCGCGAAGCGGTGGCCGGTATCCACGTGGCGCCGGACGTGCGCCGCTATGTCATCGAACTGGTGCGCGCCACCCGGGCGCACGACCAGATCGAGCTGGGCGTTAGCCCGCGTGGATCGCTAGCGCTGTACCACGCGGCCCAAGCGTTTGCGCTAGTGCATCGCCGGTCCTTTGTAACACCAGACGACGTCAAGTATCTAGCGCCCTCAGTGCTGGCTCATCGCGTCATACCCAGCGCCGATGCACGGCTCCGTGGAAAATCGGCCGAAGACCTGATCGCCGAGGTGGCGGCCACCATGCCAGTTCCAGTCGAGGCCGTGTAGGGCCGTCGCGGACACGCCATGAATCACGACCTCATACGGATACTGGCGCAGGGTGCCATCTATCTCATGGTGTTCTTCATTCCCCTGCTCTGGGTCGTCTTCACCGATCGATTTCGCCGGCAGCCGTCGCCCGCGCAGTACGCCGGGCTGTTTTCCGTCGCGGCCTTTCTCGGCATATTCCTGTTTATCCCGGCCATCTCAATCGTCTTCGTCATGGCCATCCTGGCCATCGGCCTAGCTTGGCTGATGGCTCGCTACGCCCTGGCCGGCCTCACCTATGAACGCTCGCTAACACCCGGACGGCTCTTTCCGGGAGACATCGCCGAGCTGACTCTGACGCTCAACAATCGCAAGCTCCTCCCACTGGCCTGGGTCTCACTCACCGATCCGATTCTGTTCAGCGTGCTCCGATCCACCGCCGATCTCGACCAGCTCCTCCGCTTCTCGGGCGGCATTGAGGTGCAAGAGAACCTCGGTTACGCCCTGACCAACCGAGCAGCGGTGGCGCCCTTCCAGTCGCTGGTCCGCACCTATCAGATCGAAGCCGTGCAGCGCGGTGTCTACCGCGTGGGACCGGCACACGTGGTCTCGGGAGATCCTTTCGGGCTGTACCGGCGCGAGGGAGATATGGGCGGGATCCTCGAAATTATTGTCTACCCACGGGTGTATCGTCCGCGCGACCTTGGCCTGCCCTTCCGCGAGACGCTGGGGACGCTGATCACGCCTCGCGCCCTCTTTGAAGACCCGACCTTGATCGCGGGGAGTCGAGAGTATCGCTTCGGCGACCCGCTCCGGCGAGTGCACTGGAAAGCGACTGCCCGCACCGGTGAATTGCAGGTCCGGGTCAACGATCCAAGTACCACCGCGCAATTAATGATCGTGCTAAACATGAATACCTACCAACACGTCTGGCAAGGTGTGGACCTCGATCGGATGGAGGCGTGTATCGACGTGGCGGCCTCGCTGGCTATCTGGGCGCTGGAAAAGGACTTCGCGGTGGGCATGCGCTCCAACGGTATCGTGGCCGGCCTCGAAAATACTCCCCGCGTGGCCCCGAGCGCTCACTCACGCCAGGTGACCGCGCTGCTGGAACAGTTGGCCCGGCTGGCCTTTTCGGGAAGGTTTTCCGCGGAGTACGTGCTGCAAGACGAGGTGCAGCGCCTGCCGGCCGGCGGCAGTATTCTCTTCGTGACGTCGATCATCACCCCGTCGCTGGTCCAGATCCTGACTTCACGCACGCTGAAGGGACGCGTATCTGTGGTGTACTGCGGACGATCGGCGGCTCCGGTGGTCCGCGGCGTGCCGATCACCCTGGCCACACTACCAACGGAGCGGGTTCGTGCCGTCTCCTAGGGGCTTCGTGCTGCTCTTGCTGCTGCTCTTGATGGAAATGCTGGCCGGCATGTCTCTGCTGATCGGGACTAACCTGATCCAGTTCACCGGTCCAGGCTTCGCCAGCTTCTGGTTGCTCCCTCCGGTGGCTCTCCTGGCGGCAGTGGTGGGGCTCGTGCTGGCTGGCCGACAACTCAGTCCGCGCTGGGAACGAACCACGATCCTCGGCGTGGCAGCGGCCTCGACGGTTGGGCCCTCGCTGGTTACTTCGCACCGCGCCACGGAGGCAGTTGCCACGGTAATTATCCTGGGCCTAGCGTTCTGGCGGGGACTGGTAATCGTCGAGGAGACGCGCGATCATCAGGATGTACAGCGCCACTTCGCTTCAGGCTTTGCTGTCTACATTCTGGGCCTGCTTTTTCTCGCCTCGCGGGGCGATATCAACACGCCAACCATCTGGCATGTCGTGGCGCTTTCCGGCCTCGGCTTTATACTCATGGCCATGGTGGCGCTCAGTGTGGCCCGGCTCGAGCACACGCGTGAGCCGGGCGCCGGGCGCTCCGTACTCCTGGTCGGCGCTATCCAGATCGGATTTCTGGTGCTGATCGGCTTCCTCGCGCTGCAACTTTTTGCCTTTGACCTGGCGGGCGGCGTTGGACACCTGACACAGCCCTTCTTCGACGGCCTCGGACGAGCCGCCTTTGTGCTGGTGACCTTGATTGCAGAACCGCTGCAGCACCTCTTCCAGCTCCTTCACCCCCACAATCCTCACATCTCAGGACGACCCGCCACGACTCGACCGCCGCTGAACAACCCAGGAGGAAAACGCTTAAAAGGGACCAAGCCCCACGACCCCACCAACGGAGTGGTGGTCGTCGTGATCGCGGCGCTGATCCTGGCCGGCATTCTGGCCCTCATTTGGCGAGCCTTGCCCCGACGCCAACACGCGACAGAGACCACGCCGGCCTACCGGCAGGAGCGGCAGTGGCTCCTTTCGCCGCTGGCGCTCCTGCAGCTCCTCCTCACCTGGTTGCGCTCGCTCCTAAAAGGCGGCGCTCAACTGGCCGGCGAGGCGGCACGAGCCACTCAACGGCGGGTGCGCGGTCCCAGCTATCCCGAAGACCCGATACGGCGCGCCTATGCTCAACTTCTGCACCAATCAGCATCGACCGGCTTGCCGCGCCCGACCGCAATGACGCCGCAGGTGTTCGAGAGGCGTCTGGGGGAACAATGGCCGGACGGTAGACCGGACCTGGCGGCACTGACCGCATCCTATGTAGAACGCCGCTATGGGGATCGCGAGTTGACTGACGAGCGAATATCACTCGTGAACCAGCAGTGGCAGCGGCTGCGAGCGCTGATGCGGGCCTCTTCGCCCGCCGCCGTGGCAATCTCTCCGGAAACCAGCTCGCTGCTTCCCGAATCACGCAGGGCAGCGGCTCAGCGCTGGGCTCGCCCGTGGTCTCGTGAGCCGGATTTGGCGGACGCAATGAGCAAAAAACGCTGGCTGGGACGAGAACTCTCGGTACTAATGGCCTTGATGCTGGCGCCGATCATTATCAGTCTGCTGATCGGCGCCCTGGTGGTCGGCGATCTGGCCCTCTTTGGCGGAGGCGGGCCTTCGCCAAAGCCCGGCATCATGCCCCTCGGAATCGCTTTCGACCCGCGCGGCAACCTCTGGATCACCGACGCCGTTCACGATCAGATCGTCGAACTCTCCTCCACTGGCGAAGTGTTGGGGCGCTTTGGAAAACGCGGTTCGTCCCTCGGTGAGCTGTCGCAACCCGAAGGTATCGCCCTGGACAGGTATGGCCATGTGTTTGTTGCGGACCACCGCAACAACCGGATCGAGGAGTTTTCCCACTCCACCGGTAGCGCGTTGCACAGCTGGGGCAGCCGCGGGTCCGGGATCGGGCAATTCCAGGGACCGTGGGGGCTTGCGGCCGACAGCGCGGGCAACCTGTATGTCGCGGACACCGGAAATGATCGTATAGTCCGGCTTGCGGTACCCAGCGGCGTGATGCGCGCCTGGGGGACACAGGGCACAGATCCGGGCCGGCTCAACTCGCCACACGGCGTGGCGCTCGATGGGCGGGGAGACGTCTACGTGACCGACAGCTTGAATCACCGAGTACAACAGTTCACGGCCACCGGCCGGCTGGTCCGAAGCTGGCCCACGCAGGAAACGACCGTCACCGAGGGCGAGCTTCCGGGTCCGACCGGCATTGCCATCGACCCGCGGGGCACCATCTACGTGGCCGATTCGGCGGACGCCGCCAACGCCTACTCGATTCAGCAGTTCTCCTCGACCGGCCACCTTTTTGCAGTATGGGGCCAGCATGGCTCGGGCCGGCTGCGCCAGCCGCACGGCATCGCGGTGGACGCGAACGGCGACATCTTCGTCGCCGACACAGGAAACCAGCGGGTTATGCAATTCACGGTTGATGGCCGCCCGGTGGGGTCCCTACGTATCCCGAATTCGGGCGAGCGGTAGAATGGTGCTAGAGCGTGCGCCGAGCAGCAAGCCGGACACGGCGAGCCCGACGGCAGCAGGACCAACCCGGAAAGAGAGAAGAACAACGATGACAGCAAAACAAGAGACGCCACGCTACGGCGGCCGAGCACTGCGCAACGGCGTGATGATGGTGGGACCACATTCCATGGCAGTAGCCATCCGCAGGCCGGATGGCCAGATCGCCACCGAAGTGGTCCCGTTCGACATGCCGGGGGCATGGGCCAGGAATATTCCTTTTCTGCGTGGTCTGGTCGCCCTCGGCGGCATGCTGAAACTGGCCAAAACAGCCACCGGCCTGGAAGGTCGCCTGACGTCGGGCGCCGACCGAATTAAGGCAAATTTGCCGCAATTGGCGCCCGGCATCGGCGCGGCCATAGCAGACCGATTGACGCGCGAGGTTACCAAGAACGCAGACGACCGCCTGGTGGTCCCGATCGAAGCCATTGCCGGGGTAGCACTCCCCTTCGTCGCCTTTGGCCTCAGTGGCCAGCTTCCCGGCGTGCGCGAGCTGTGGCGCTATCACGGCGCCGAGCACAAAGCCGTCAACACGGCTGAAGCCGGCCTGGAGCTAACAGCAGGAAACGCCGCCGGCATGAGCCGAATCCACCCGCGTTGTGGGACCGTCCTGGCCTTTTGGGGCCTGCTGGGCGGAGCCCTGTCGCGCAGCTATCTCAGCCGGATGCCGGAAGGGAAGCGCAAAACCGCGGCAGGACTGTTGGCCGGCCCACTGATCCTTTCTACCGCCTATGAAGCAGTTCGACTAGGATTCATGGTGAAAGACCATCCGGCCGGCAAAGCGATCTTCAGCCCAGCCTGGCAGACCCAACGCTTTACCACCGCCGAGCCGGACGAGCGCGAACTCGAGGTAGCCGTGGCATCCCTCCAGGCCGTGATCGACTATGAAAAGGCTCGGACTTGACGCCACAACGACGTCGGAGCGCGGATAATGTGATCGTCGTTCCCATGGAGCGCCGATGGTGCGTAGAATCGGTCTTCAGACCGTGACAGTGGTGCAGGGAAGACACCATCTCCATCCCGGCACACGGGTCTTCGTCGGAGCACGAGTGGCGGTGAAGGAAGAGCATCAAGGCTGCAGCACCGTGACGACGTGAACGTCGTTGCCACGGGCTGGGGGTCAGATGGGAACCGCTCTCGGGCTGACGTTGCGCTAGGTCGGCAAGTTGAACTGCGCGTACCACTGCATGACGGGATTGAGAACCTGTGTCCAGCGGTTCAGCAGTAGGAACACGCCCATCACCAGGAGGATACCTCCGCCGCTTCGATTGATCGCGAGATAGTGCCGCTTAAACCAGTTCAGCGAGCCAAACACTCGACCGGCGAACAGTGCCACGGCCAGGAACGGCATGCCCAAACCCAGCGCATAGACAAAGAGCAGCAGCGCGCCCTTTTGGGCGGTGCCTTCGGTGGTGGCGTAGGCCATGATCGAGGTCAGGACCGGGCCGATGCAGGGGCTCCAGCCGAAGGCGAACGCCATCCCCAGCGGAAGCGCGCTCCAGATGCCCAGTTCGCGGCCCAGATGGAAGCGTTTTTCCATGTAGAACATAGGGATCTTGAAGAGGCCGACCATGCCGAGAGCCATCACGATGATGAATACTCCAGCGATCTGGTTCAACGTGTCGCGATAGGGCAGGAGGGCCGACCCGATATAGCTCGCCGTGGCGCCCAGGGCCACGAAGATCAGGGAGAAGCCCAGCACAAAGAGGCCGGATGCGCTCAGCAGGGTTGCCGTGTTTTCGCCCGAGCGAACTTCCTCCGCGCCGAGCCCCGAGATGTACGAGAGATAACCGGGCAGCAGGGGCAGCGTACAGGGCGACAGAAAGGAGATCAGGCCGGCGCCAAAGGCGAGCATCAGAGATCCTACGCCGCTCATTTGGCCTTTCCTTCCGCCAGGCGGGCGTTGGCGATCAAGGTGCGGACCTCCGCCGACACCGCGGTATGCGGTTGGAGCCGCAGGAAGTGCTGAAAGGCAGCGATGGCGTGCGGCAAGCCCGGCTTGCGCTGTGCCAGCACCAACCCCTGAATCAACCAGGCGCGCGCATACGCGGGGTGCGCTCGCTCGACCTGAGAGAGCAGTGTCAGCGCTCGACTCGGCTGTCCCTGCAGCCCGACCATCCAGGCGTGCAGCGTCGGTGGCTCGGGGCGCGTCGGCGCCAGCCGCTCCGCCCGCTGATAGCCGGCATCCGCCAGGGCTAGCCGCCCCAGTTGGAACCACTGGTTACCCAACTCTAACTGCGCATCGGCACTGCGCGGGTGTGCCCGTACGGCTGCCATGGCGCTGGCCAATTGGGGCGGTACCTTCCCACTGGTTGCGGGCGTAACGGGGGACGCGGCCCGGTGAGCGTTGCTGGAGTGTAAGGCGGTCGCCAGGAAGAGCCCGACGGCCAGCGCCACGACTAGCGCGGCGCCGGCAATCATCCAGCGGTAGGCGTGTCCCGCAGAAGCCGGACCAGCCATTGCCCGAGCCGGTCGCTCCGCGGGGAGGGTATCGAGCTTCTCCAGAATCTCAGCCGCCTCACTCTGGTACCGAGCGCGAGTGGCCTGATACTCCAGATCATCGACGGCATCTTCCTGGTGATCGCGCTCCAGCAAGCGGAGCGCCGCGAAGAGGTCGCGCTTGCGAGTGAGCAGTTGAGTACGGCTATCGGTCATGGAGCAGTATCGCAGCTACTCGCCGGCGGAGTCCGCCGCCAGCTCCACTCTGACCCGTTCGAGATAGGTCTCTTTGACCCCGGCGGAGCTCCGACCCCTGCTGCGCCAGTCAAGTACCAGGGTAATAAGCAGGCCCAGCCCCCCCAACACCAGCAGCGGGGGCGCCAGCCAGGCCACCCTGCCCAGGCCGGAGGAGGGCGGCGCCAGGAGGATCTGCTGCCCATACTTCTCTATGAAAAACGACTTCACCCCCTGGTCGGACATTCCGGCGGCAAGCTGACGGCGGATGCTGTCCCGCACTCCCTGGGCGAACCCCGACTGCGAATCGGCCACCGACTCACCCGCGCACACCAGACACCGCATCTGCCCCGCCAGGGAACGGGCTCGGGCATCCAGCGAGGGCTGAGCGCTCGGATTGCCATAGGCCAGCAGCGCCAGTGCGCACACCGCCAGCAGCCAGCCGATGGCAATCCAGCCCAGCCGGCGCCTCACGCGCCCCTCGCCAGCAGCCGGTCGAGCTGTTGCGACAGGGCGTCCCAGGAGGGGGTGCCGGTGGCCTTCCAGCGGATCACGCCACGGCGGTCGATCAGAAACGTCTCGGGCACGCCATAGACGCCGTAGTTGATGGCCGTCTGCTGATCGCGGTCCAGCAGCGTCGGCCAACCGGCGCCGTACTTTCGCAGAAAGGCGCGCGCCGCGGACGCGTTGTCCTGGTAGCTAACACCCACAAACGCCACACCCTGGCGGCCGTACTGGCGCCAGGCTTCGCGCAACAGCTTCTGATCGGCCGGGCATTCCGTGCACCAGGAGGCCCAGAAGTTGAGCAGCACGGGCCGGCCACGCAGGGCGGCCAGCGAGACGGTGCGATGGTCCAGCGTCCGCAGCGAAAAGGCCGCCGCGGGCTTGGAAATCAGGGGAGACTGGAGTGCGTCCGGCCGGCGGCTGAAGCCAAACCCCAGCAGAGCCACGAGTGGTACCGCAATCACCAGCGCCCAGAGGCTGCGCTTCAAACCGTCGCCTCCTCCGCCCGCAGCCGGGCCGGCTCCGGCACGGGGATCGAGACTCGACGGCGGCGGCGAGCCGGCAGGAGCGCTATCACGCCTCCCAAGCCGACCATAAAGCCCCCCAGCCAGATCAGCCCAACCATGGGATTGACCAGCACCTGAATCACGATTCTCCGGTTGGCGTTGTGATGATTCGCATTCGTGCCGTCGAAGGCCTGCAAGACGATATACAGATCCTCAAACGGGTTTCGTCCCTGAAACAGCTGGGCCACGTCCGGCAATGGGTTCTGGCCGTTCAGCAGCCCGGTCACCATACCCAGTGGCTCTTCGCGGACCGCCGGCGAGGGCACCGGCCCCTGCGCTGAGGTGAAGTAGGTGTTCAAGGACGGACGCAGCGTGCCCAGATTTTCCGAGCCGCGACGTGCGGTCAGTCGAGCTTCGAAGACCATTCGATTCGATTCCAGTCGCGGGTCGAAACCACGATAGGTCACGGTATAGCCATCGACCGAGGTCACCTGCCCCGGTCGCAGGGTGGCTGTGGCTCGCGCTCCGTATGACTGCGAGGCCGCGATTCCGATCACCAGTAGCACCACGCCGATATGGGCCAGATATCCGCCGTAACGCTTGGGATTGGCGGTAAACAGCCGCCCCGCGGAGGCGCCCCAGCCGTCGCGAGTGTTGCTGTGACGCTTGCGTACATCGGCCAGCACCCGCCCCACCGTGACGGCCAGCACGAAGGCGGACACACCGAAGGTGACCAGCGCGCCGACTCCTCGAACCCCAATCAACAGCAGCAGCAGCACCACGACCACGCCGATGGCCACCGGCGGCAAGAGGCGGTACTGCACCTCCTCCAGCCGTCCCGCCCCCCAGGGCAGCAACGGTCCCACGCCCATCAGAAAGAGCAGGGCAAAGCCGATGGGAACCGTGACCTGATTGAAGTAGGGTGCGCCCACCGCGAGATCCGTTCCCTGTAGGGCCGAGGCGATCAAGGGGAAGATGGTGCCCAACAGAATCGTGAAGGTGAGCGCCACCAGCAGCAGATTGTTGAACATAAAGGCCGTTTCGCGACACACCACGGCATCCAGCGTGCCGGGAGAAGCCATCTCCTCGCTGCGGGCGAACAGCAGCCCAAGTGAAAGCACCAGCGCAACCGCCAGGAATCCCAGGAAGAGGGGTCCGATAGCCGAGTTGGTAAAGGTGTGGACCGACTTCAGGATCCCGCTACGAGTCAGAAAGGTACCAAAGATACTGAACAAGAAGGCGGCGATGACCAGAGACATGGTCCAGGTCTTGAGCATTTGGCGCCGCTCCTGCACCTGCAGCGAGTGCAGAAAGGCCGTGGTGACCAGCCAGGGCATGACCGACGCGTTTTCCACCGGGTCCCAGGTCCAGTAGCCGCCCCAGCCGAGCACGGCGTACGACCACCACATGCCGGCGACGATACCCAACGAGAGGCAGACCCAGGGAATCAGGGCCCAGCGCCGTATCAGCCGCAGCGCCTCAGGACCGGCGCCACGTGCCAGCAGCGAGGCCATGGCGATGGCAAAGGGAACTGAGAGCCCTACGTAGCCCAGGTAGAGCAACGGCGGATGCAAGCCCATCATCGGATGGTTCTGCAGCAAGGGCACCAGCCCCTGCCCATCGGCCGGTACCGGATCGAGCCGCACGAACGGGTCGCCCGGAAAGGCGATGACAAAGAGGAAAAAGCTCGATATGGCGAGGAGAATACCAGCCACGTAGGGTTGCAACTCGACAAAACGCCGCCGATAGATGAGCAAGAACGCCGTGGTGTAGAGCGAGAGGAGCAGCGCCCAGAACAGAATCGAGCCCTCCAGCGCGCCCCACAGCGAGATAATCGTGTAATACAGCGGCATGCCGCGGCTGCCCACATCGAACACGTATTTGACCGAGAAGTCATGGGTGACCAGCGCGTAGATCATCAGACCGGAGGCCGCCGCCACTAACCCGCACACCGCAAACGCCGCACGCCGTCCCCAGCGGATCAACGGTGGGCGATCCAGCGCGCCTCCCGCGAAGGACGTGACGCAGCCGGCCAGCGCCAGTAACAGCGCCGAAAAGACTGCAAGGTGACCGAGTAGCGAGATCACGGCGAGGCGTTGCTCGAGTAGTTGTCGGGGAGCGGCGTCTGCCCCGCCCTGGGCGCGCGATAGTCGTTACCGTGCTTGACCATCAGATTGGTGGCGCTGAAGATGCCGGACTGGTAGGTGCCCTCGACCACGGCCCCGGCCCCGGCACGGAACATCTGGGGCGGCGTGCCGTGGCTAATCACGCGAACGGCAGACTTGGTGTCCTGCAGCACAAAACGCAGCACATGAGAGTTGAAGTTGAAATTCACCGACCCCGGCTTGACCTGCCCGCCAACACGAAAACTCTCGCCCTGCACCGGATGCTGATGCCACATCTCGGTGGGCGTGCTGTAGTACACCAGGTTATTGGAGATACCCTGATAGATCAGAAAGCTGAGCACCGCCCCGATCAGGACGGCCCCGGTGGCTAGCGAGCGTCTGGGGTTTCGCACAGTTGATTGTCCTGCTGGTCGGCCTCAATTTTACCGGCCAGCGTATCCCCGAGCCCGCGGGACACCCGCCGAGCCTGCGTCACACGCCGGGCCAGGACCAGCGCGTACACTGCGAGCGCGCCCCACACGACGGTGTAGGCGATGGCCACGTAGGCCCAGTTAGACACGCTGCACCTCCTGCCACAGCAGCTCGTCGCGCTGCTGCTCCATCCGAGCCAGACGCATCCGCTGGCCGAGCAGAAAGACGAAGAGCACCGTGAAGGCCAGCAGATTCACAAACAGCGCGATCTCCATCCGGTCGTCCAGCGGTGGATCCTGGAGACCCGGCTGGAGCACCGTCGGCGCCTGGTGAATGCTGCGCCACCACAGGACGGACATATGCACGATCGGGATGTCGATGAACCCCACGATCCCCACCACCGCGGCCTGTCGGGCACGTGCCAATGGATCGACCTGCAGGGTGCGCAGCATCAGATAGCCGGCGTAGATTACGAAGAGGATGGCGGTGGTCGTCACCCGCGGGTCCCAGGTCCACCACACTCCCCAGATGGGCTTGGCCCACACCGAGCCAACCGTCAGGGTCAGGGCGGTGAGCAGCACCCCCAACTCGGCGGCCGATCCGGCCAGCCGGTCCCACTTCAGGTCCCGCTTCCAGAGATACATGCCACTGGCCACCATCACCACCAAGAAGGCCAGATACGCGACCCAGGCCGACGGCACATGCACATACATAATGCGCATCGCATTGCCTTGTTGCACATCCGGCGGCGACCACACCAGGCCGAGATAGGCGCCCACGACCAGTAAAGCCAGCGAGGCCGTGCCGAGCAACGAACCTTGTCTCTGAATCCATTCCATAGCGTGTTTGTCTCCTAACTCAGTGTATCGCGCGAGTGGAGGGGGGTGGAAGCACCGCCGTCGGAGAAGCTGGCCCGCGCACAGCCAGGGAGTGTCCTATTGCCGAGGCTAATCACGATGTATCTTTAGGGCCGCGAGGTAAGCATCCTCCGTGACCGGAGACCCGAGACCGACCCTCGACCCTGTGCGTGCCCTGCGCTCGGCCAGTCCGTACTTCCGGCCGGTGAACCACCGCAACACCGTACAAGTCGGCGGCTGATGGCCGAGGCCGCTGCTCCGGTAGTCCAGCACTCATCGGAGCGCGCAAGCCTCGACCCGGCCCAATATGCCGGCCACGCGCCGTGTTGCGATCTACCGCCAGAGCGGGCGACCAGGTAGAAGACGAGGCAGTTCAGAGTCGCGATGATGCACAAGTACCACCGGAGCGGACCGCTCTGTCAGGAGAATGCCGCAGTGTGCAGGCCGCAGTGTGCAGGCCGTTGCATCGACTGCAGACCGCTAACCGACTGCCTCCGTTGGAGGATCGCTATGTCGGTCCAACAGATCAATTACCCCCGCAGGTGAGCATCAAAATGTTGTGTGCGAGTCGGAAGCTGTACGGCACCTGATTGACGGCCTTGAGATGGTTCACCGCGATGTAGTCGTAAGTGTGGTTTGCCCTCGCATCGTGTGTAGTGCACCCTCATAACGAGCCAGAATGGCCCCATCATCGGCGTCGAACGTCGGCAGGCTGGTCACTCCATCACAGGACATACCGGCCGCCCGCCGAGGTCTGTCGGTCGGTGGAAACCCGGATATAGCCGTAAATCATGGTGGTGGTCGGCCCCTGTTAGTGAAAAGGGATCGGTAGGTAGTATTTTAGCGGTTTCCTGTTGTAAGTAAAGGGGTATTTCGATCGGCCGAAAGCGTAGTACCTAGACGGCCGTTTGTTTTCGCAATCCACTGGTGACTTTACGTTTCAACTCGTGTGGTAGCCTACGCCAGTTTTCATGACGGTTGAGCGACACACGTTCATTGAGAGGATCTCACCGTCACCGGCTTCGAGGGATCAACATCAGGGCGAATCGAAGGAGGCGGAATGACTCGGATAGTGGAAAGAGCGCGGGCCGTCCTGGGTTGCTTGAGCAGTCCTCTGTAGGTGAAAAGGTATGGTGCCATGAACTTTAGGACTCTACGGTACATCATGCTGCTGACTGTGGTGGCTGGAATCTCGCTTCTGCCCCAGCATGCCGTAGCCCGTTCACCCCTGCCTCATCTCGCGTTTGCCCTCCTTCTAAGAGGGTGTTAGAAAAGTTTGGCGCCGTGTGATAGAAAGGAAAGTACAAGCGACCACACCAGAGGAGAAGGTATCTGACCATGACCAGCACGACAGCCAGACAGCGATATACCAGCGACTTGACCGATGGACAATGGGAGTTGCTGCGTCCGTTCATCGAGACCACCCAGCATATGGGCAGACCGCGTGAGGTGGACCTGCGGGAGGTCACCAACGCCGTCCTGTATCTGCTCCGGACCGGATGCCACTGGCGTAATATCCCGCACGATCTCCCCAATTGGGGGACGGTGCGCTACTACTTCGAGGCGTGGGTACGGACCGGTACCCTGACGCGGATCAACGACGCCTTGCGGGAGCAGACACGCGAGCAGGTGGGACGAGAGCCCGAGCCCAGTGCCGGGATCATCGACAGTCAGACAGTCAAGACCACCGAGGTCGGCGGAGAGCGCGGCTTCGATGGGGGGGAAAAAAATCACGGGGCGCAAGCGGCATATTTTGGTTGACACGCTCGGTCATCTCCTGACGGTCGTGGTCCATCCGGCGAATATCGCCGATTCCACGGGAGCCGACTGGGTCTTGGACGAGGCGACAGCCGAGCGCAAGCGGCTGGCGCATCTCTGGGCGGATAGCGGGTATCGGGGGGATCTGGTGGACTACTGGGAAGAACAGGGGATCACCATCGAGATTGTGCAGAAGCATCCGGGCCAGACGACCTTCGAGGTCCTCCCGCGGCGGTGGGTAGTGGAGCGGTTGCGACACGAGGTCGCTTGATTGGCTGTTGGCACTGTGAAAGGAGGAGTCAACCCGGTGTGCTGTCACCGGTCCCCTACCGTGACTTGCGACGGGAGTAATCACGTGGTGAGAAGCTCGCGGGA
>JAABUH010000212.1_pt1 | contig 89311 bp, 96 predicted proteins | sample 5559121 | NCBI WGS metagenome assembly JAABUH01 (sample SAMN10711871, study PRJNA513364) | rock metagenome | isolation source: Antarctica rocks | place: Antarctica: Victoria Land, Battleship Promontory nord | collected 2015-12-28
CTTTCAAGAAGCTAGATGACAAAATGCTCGATTCTTTCATCAATCTAGATCTCGTAAACTCTTCATATAAACTGAAATTATCAGAGTCTATGCGTGTTCATGATGTATTTCATTCTGATCTGCTTCGTTCTGTCGTCGACGATCTCTTGCCTGGTCAAAAGAACGAACTCTCAGATTCAATAGTGATAAACGACGAAGACGAGTGAAAAATCGATGATATATTGAATTCTCGTCGATATCGAAGACGACTTCAGTATAGAGTCAAATGAAATGACTATGACAATGACCTCAATTGATACAACGCTGATGACGATGAATTTATGAACGCTCAGAAGATCGTTGACGATTTTCATATTTGATACTCGAACAAATCGCGCTAATCAACAATTCAATCAATCACGATTTAACAGGTCTGAGCCTGTGAAATCATGATTGAGCAATCAATCGAGTCGAGCAGAAAATACATTCATGCGGACATGAATCGTCGAAGAGAGAGGGTAATGTCACGATTCTAGCCTTGCCAGGCTCAGCCTTCTAGCCTTACCAGGCCTATCCTCGCTCCGTCACCTTGACTAGTCTCTATTGAGCCTAGCGTCGACTGAGAAACACACATATGTAGCCAGCTTCTTTCTCGTAGCTATCTTTCTTCCTTAGCATTTATCTTCTAGTTAAATGACACCTCTATCTGACTCGCTCTAGACAGATCTTTAGCAAATGAAAACTCTGCAAGTTCTCACTTTCATTTCTTAGTAATTAATTCTATCATTGATAGAGTGTTATCTTATTATCTTCTACTACACAGTTTTACATAAAAAGATCTCGTTGTCTTACACTTATTTTAAACAATGACAATGATGAAGCTTAAATTCATTGACTCATCAAGAAATGAGAAAGAAAGAGATGAAGATACTGTTGAAACAACAGTCACAGAAGTGATGATCTTTGAACTTAAAGAGTTACTAGTCAATGCAGAAATGTTCTTGACTTTGATAAACAAAATGATGATGAAGATGAAATGAGATTGATGATGCTTAAGCTGCTGAAACTCTTCATTAATGTCAAAGAATGCTTGAACTCATTGATGAAAGATGAATGATTGAATTTCATTAAGATTTCATCAGAAGAAAATGATGACTTGAATGAAATAATTGACATTACACTTCAAACAGTCAATCAACAAGAAATCTTTCATCAAAAAACGTTCTTTCTTTTGATAGAAAAGATTGTAATAGTTAACAAAGTTATTCATGTCTTGCTTCAAAGTTTTACAAAGATATAAATGAACATCTTCTGTCTTGAAAAAGTTGTTGCAGCAATGATGTAATTTATGTCATCAATCTGCAAAAATGAAAATGATACAGAAATTATTGACTCGATATTGACTCATTAGATTGTGAATCTTCTTATCTATAATGAGTCGTGACTCGATATAAATGATCTTGACTTGATGAAAGAAGTAATAATCATCATTCATGTTCATGCGTTGTATCAGACTCTGCTCTCATGCATTCAATTAATCTTTGTTTCTCTCATATTTAAATATGTCAAGAAGCTTCTTAAATTTAAAAGCAATGAAAACAATGACAAAGTTTGCAGAAAAATGAATGATAAAAATAGATTGATTATTCAAGATTTATGTGATGATTTGAGCTATTGTTGCAAGAAACTGAGAATTCAACTCTATATAAATTGAAGAACTGAAAACAATGAACAAAGATGAAATGATAACATCATGTTGTTGAACTTGATTTTGAAGCTCTTGCATTACGTGAAAAATCTCAACTGAATTTTCGATCACACTTTGAGTGAACTGTTCAACAGCACACTCATCGTTGATTGAGAGATTGTGAGATGACTTCATTTGAGCGAAAGAGTAACTAAATGAGATTTCAATGTATAAAAATGTTGCAGAAAGTGTAGATCTTTCATAATGTCAAAGCCTGAGCTAGACTAGAAATACTATTAATATAGAAGATTGATATTATTATTACTTTGATAGAATCTAAATACAAGATAATACATCAAATAATGTATAAGATGAAAGACAAAAAGCGAAAGAAAAGAATAAAAGCTCGACTTCTATATACATGAATTGAGCAGAATCAAGACTAGACAGTAGTTTTATGACTTAAGATTGCAAAGATTTACGCATATGACTGAGATGATCAAAACAGAATTGCTGAGACTAAATTAAGATGATGATAACTAAATTGATGACTTGATTCATTGAACTGCAAAACAGATTCAATGAATCGAGATTATTTAAGACATTGACGATTTATGTTCTAAATCGAGTTAATGATCTGACATCATGACATCTAGTTACTTTAACTATATAACATCAATTCTTGAGCTCATGATTAACATATGCAGAAAGTTGAGTCGAGATTGAAATAATTTTGAACTCATGATTAGCATATGCAGAAAGTTGAGTTCGAATCGAGATCAAAAAAAAAAGTTTCGACTCTGACTTAACTTTTTCAACCTCTCATCAACTGTAATCTCATCAGACTCTCATATTCTATTACTTCTCATCATCATCAATCTCACTACTCTACTAGTTTATTGAATTTCTACAGCTGAGCTTGTCGATAATCTTCTTAATATGAATATCATTGAAATATCACTGTTATGACTTTAAACGATGAAAATTAGAAGAATTTTCAACGCTGAGAGAAGATCTACTCGCTTTTAGAATTTCAGATATAGTCGAATGTTTTCTCGTTTTCTCATTTTCTTCTTCATAGATCGCTCAATTAAACCTAGTTTTATATAATACTCTTGCACACTCTTCTACAGAGTGTTTGCACTGCGAGTCGAACATTGCATTAGTTTTACATCAACGATAATCGAAAATGATAGATACGCAAGAATATCAATTTGCTTAGCGTACAAGAATATCATATAAAACTAGGTTTAATCAGACGAATTTGAAGCAATACAGAAAGCAGAGATATTTCTTTGATCGGCACAAGATTGATCATCTTTATTATCTACAATGTTAGTAGAGAAACCTCATCAATAACTAAGCATACGAACATTTATTTGAATTCAACGAGTCAACGACAGCGAGTTTTACTAAGCATTCATATCTCATCTGATCAGACTGCTATCAAATTTGACCTAGCTGTTGATCAAAGAGAATGATCGATCTTGTGACGATCAAAGAGATAGATGTGTATATAACTTCGAACGTAGCTTGATGCGTTTATTCTGCAGTCGACTCAGTCATCGCTCTACTCATCACTCTATTTATTCGTCTATCTACATGTTCAGATATCAACTCGTCATTCTATCTACTTCTTCAGCTATCAACTCAGCTATCTCAGACTCGTTCGTAGACTACTTATCTATCTACTCGCTTCAAAACATGCTTCATGCAACGTGTTCAAACATGCGTCATTCGCTTCATGATCTACTTTACGGCCTACTTTATAGTATGCTACATATTTCATAACACATGCTGACTAGATCAATAGAAGCACTCTTTATAATTCTCTATTGAACATTCTTTATGACTCTCTTTATGGTTTTCTTCATGACTCTCTATCAAACATTCTTCATGATTCCCTACCAAACATCTTTCATGAGCAAACAATGAGCACGTGCAATGATCGTACTAGTAGAATGATACTGTAGATGCGTGTGCGTTCTATCTACCTGCCGAAGAGAACCTATATGTAGTCAAGATCTCTCTCGACTCTCTTATCATCACCTGATTCCGGTCTCTGCTCTTGATCAACTAACCTGCTTGGGGATGCGCATGCAATTTCACGACAGTGTTGAGATAGTCATTTCAGGCCGAGAGCTTCTTCAATCTTCATCGTTGAGCGCAGCGACAGCGAGAATAAGCTTATAAGCATTGTCAGTTGTTGAAGGCGTGTCTATGTAAAGGTCGCCGACGATGTAGGAAGTAGATTTTGGTGGAAAGTAGCGTTGGTGAAGAAAGATGATTTCGAAGATCATTTGAGAGGTTATTTGGTAGATCCAGGCCTTTCAGCTAATCTGCATCAAACGTTAGTTATTGCCTAATATGGAAGCTTATTCAGCTTCATCGATGGCCTTATGATTGGTGGAAATTGATACTGGGGGGTCCTTGAAACTGTGGCTGGGCTAATGCAATGTTCGACCCGCAGTGCAAACACCCTGTACACACCCTCTGATGTTCAATATTCTGATATGCTGGTGATCTTACCATTTCGGGCTACCGCTGGTTCAAACGCTAATGCAATGTTCAGCCCGCTGCAGGAAGAACCTGTATATCAAATAAATCTCTTGATTTCAACGACACGTATTTTGGTATGTTGCCCTTGATACGGAAGAGGTTGCGTTTTAGGAAAGGATCATCGATCCGGGGTCCACGTTAGGGCCACGACCTGCATTTCATCTGCGTCCTTGTTGGTTCATGCATATTGGCTGTAACGCTCAGGATTAGTGAAGTCAAGGAACGACTGCTCGACCACGCCATCGAGAAGACCTATCGTATGTATTTACATGTGTAATATTTAGAAAGTAGCGTAACGTACATACCCACTGGAGTAGAAGGTATTTATCGATACTTAGTCAGCTTGAATTCACACCATAATTACATCCGTATGACATTCGACCGACAGAAGTTAAGTTGGCAAAATGCGATGGTTGAGCTGTCAATGTCACTGCTCTACCGTCGTACAGAAATCTCGACGCTCAGATAGCTTTCCTAGTATTCGGTATAACTCATTTTCAGACAAGTCGATAACGAACTCCCCAGCGATCTTTGTTTGCAGCCATGTTAGAATACTCCACAATTGCCCTGAGCCTATCTCTCGTTCTCACCCTCTACGGGTTTGCAGCAGCTAGACGATATCTCATTCGGCAGAAAACTATTCATGAGCGTGGCTGCCAGCCCCCTCGCTCTCTTCCACAGAAAGATCCACTATTTGGACTTGATGTCGCCTTTCGAATGTTCAAATCATACGCGGGAGGGCAACGCAGCGCGCAGTTCAAAGAGCAGCATGAAGCCTTTGGATCCACCTTTCAGTCTATGGCTCTAGGTAAAACCCGTATATTTACTATCGACCCTAACAACCTTCGCGCCATTTTCGCCACTGATTTCAAGAACTGGGGCGTTCAGCCGCTAAGACTACCCTCTTGGGAACCATTCCTAGGCAAAGGAGTCATGGACACCGATGGTGCATTCTGGAGACACTCGAGAGATATGGTTCAACCTTTATTCAAAAGAGAGCAGATCTCAGATCTTGTTTCATTCGACGTTCATGTGATTAGATTTCTCGACTTGATACCCAAGGACGAATCCACGGTGGATCTGCAGCCCCTGTTTGCTCGTCTTATCTTAGACTTCACCACTGAATTCTTGTTCGGCGAGTCCGTCGAATGTCTTACACCTGCTCCGAACCAAGCTGCCATGGCTTTCCTCGAGGCCTTTCACTATGGCCAAGCAGGTATTGGCAAAAGGACGCAGCTCCCCTACTGGATGGTTTTCACCCACGACAAGAAGTTTTGGCAGGCGGCTAAAATCACACGCGATTTCGTCGATGGATACGTCAATCGGGCCATCCATCGCCGCGATTCCCAAGGTACTGACAAGCGCCGTAGATACATCTTGGCCGACGAGCTCGTCAAACAAACCAAAGACAAGCAAGACATCCGAAATCAGTTATTGAACACTTTCCTTGCCGCTCATGATACCACGGCTGTGCTCCTAACCAATGTGTTTTTCAACCTTGCTCGCAACCCAAAGGTCTACGCCAAGCTTCGTCAGGAGATCCTTCAAGTCAACTTGAAAGAAGCGAGCTGCGAGGAGTTGAAGAGCCTTCAATACCTCTGTAACGTCGTGTTGGAAACCTCTCGACTGACTCCAGTTGTGGGACAGAGTGCCAGGATTGCTCTCCATGACACAGTCCTTCCTACTGGTGGCGGCCAGTCAGGGATTTCACCGATCTACGTCCGGAAAGGTACCTCGGTTCAACTCAATTATTTTGCGCTACACAGGCGCCCTGATATCTACGGACAAGACGCCGGGACATTTCGTCCTGAAAGATGGGAGGCGCTTCATGTTGGCTCGTGGGACTTCCTGCCATTTATAGGTGGGCCGCGTGTCTGCCCAGCGCAGCAGATGGCTTTGATGCAGGTAAGGTATACTGTTGCCAGGATTGTGCAGAATTTTCGCAGCGTCCAAAATCGCGACCCGGTGCTCGAATTCGTGGAGCAGTATAGAATTACCTCTGACAGCAAGAACGGCTGCAAGGTCGCCATGACCCCTGCACAACAGGATCCGCTGAGCCGAGTCTAGAATCAGACCTCAGTCTAGTGATAGTAGATCATTAATCATTTCTGTTTATATCTTGTGTTGTCATAGACACAATCGTTACAGTATATTAATCTATTTCGAGTCTGTACTGGCAGCTTTAGTTCTATTAAATTAGACATGAGAAGGCAGACAAGATGAAACGCGACTGATTGGTAAATATTCTATGTTATTTGAGACTTTACAGCTAATCTTGATGTGGCTCTCGACAAATTCTGAACGTGCTGGTTAATCTTTTGCCTTCAACGATATTGTGCATGATGCGTCTTGTGAATCTCGAACACTTGTTGAAATAATTGTTTTCTAATCCCATCACAACGACTGTAAGCGACGTCGTCATCTATGCTGGTACGCAAGTTTGACCAGCATCGCAAACATACGGGGGACAGCATCTTCCAGTAGCTCTGCAGCTGGCACCGAGAGTCCTTGGGTCGGTGCAGCTGGGGTCAATGCAACTGATTTCTGGCCCGGCACATACAAGCGGGGGACAGCAGTGACCAGAGAGGCCGCAGTCGGCACCGACGATGCTTGGATCCGTACAGACGTTAGGGTCTTTGCAAGTGTTGGTAAATCGATCGCAGACGAGCGGACTACAGCAGCGTTGGGTGTTGGTGCAGTCGGCACCGATGGCATTTGGGTAGCTGCAGCCGTCGGGCTCTCTGCAAGTGCTGGTCAACCCATCGCAGACGAGCGGACTACAGCAGTGGTAGTTGCTGCTGCAGTCGGCACCGACAGTGTTTGGATCGCTGCAAACGTTGGGGTCTATGCAAGTGTTGCCACGGGAGTAGGAGCATTCGAGCGGGCTACAGCAGTATCCTGTGCTGCTGCAGTTGGCACCGATGGTCATCGGTTCGGTGCTTGGATTGCTGCAAGCGGTGGGATCTACGCATGTGTAGTCGCTCCACTGGCAGAAAAGCGGGGCACAGCAGGCTCCGGTGACGTTGCAGCTGGCACCGACGGTGTTTGGATCGCTGCAAGCAGTGGGAGAGGGTGGACTTGAAGAGGAGCTCGCAACTGGAGATGCGATCCGAGAAGGCACGCAAAGCTTCGTTGTTAAGTCGCACTCCAAAGGGCTGCAACATGCCAGAGTACCACTACAGTCTGCACCCACGGTACTTGGGAAAATGCAGCCACCGCTGCGAGCGGACAGGGCCGTGGAGAATGTAGAAATACTCGATCCGCCTGGGGGAGGAAGAAGGCCACTTCCCCAACTTGGAGAGGCGCAAAGGTACGTAGATTTATCGCACCACAAAGGGCTACAGCACTGGCCGGTGTGGCCGCAGTCCGCGCCAACGGTGCTTGGTAGAGTGCAATTACCGATGGGAGAGGGCGGGGCCTTGGAGGATATCGAAGTAATCGATGTGGTTGGGAAAGGAGGTGGGATAGCACTTCCCTCGCCCGGGCACCCACAAACACCCAGCGATACGTCGCACCACAGAGGCCAACAGCACTCTAGGGTCTCCATGCAGTTTGCGCCCAAGCCGCTTGGAAGAGTACAGGCCGCGGTACCGGTGGGAGATGGCATGGTTTCGTTCACGAACAAATTTGTATTCCTGGTTAACGGACATAAGTCCCTTGTGGTGGAGTTGAACGATGTGGTTGCCGGCCTGTTTGTAGAAGCCGAAGGGTAGCCGCTAGTGTGAAGCGTGGTGTTGGGACAAGCATGCCTGAAGACGGTCTTTGTAGTGGTATGGTGGACAGTCACCTCCGCCGTTGAAGGAGAAATGAGCGCGATGGCACAGGCCAAGAGTATTGGGACAGAAGAATGCATGATGCGATGTAGTGTCGAGATATCTACTTTTGATTCGACGAAATGGCGGTAGAGACCGAAGGGTGGTTCAAAGACGAAACCAGAAAGAATACTGAAGGGTCAGGATGTTGTCATTGGTAAAGCGTTTGACATGCGAGAGGATGCGGCTTTATACACGCTGGACCTAGTAGAGAGCAGGCTCTCTAAGCCTGCAAACGTGATACCGCGCACTGAACGTGGATGAGGAAGTCACTCGCGTATGTCTTCTTCAGCCGTCAACGATGTCCCGACATACAAGGGAGACGGAAGACGAGATGCACACCCGGCACCCGGGCAAGATATGGGGCCATGGGAATTGGGCAAATTGGAAATGAGATGAGAAGCCACGATGGTGCGAACGTTGCATCCAGACCGACTTCAAGATGAAATCGCCAAGCATGTCGTTCCCTGCGTCGAAAGTCCATCGCTACCTATGGCCCATCTTTAACGTCATCGGAACAGCAGCCCCCACCGAAATGCACAATCGCCAAAGAGTTTCGGATGCGGCCAGAGCTTCAAGGGCTTCAAGGGCTGCATGGCCTCGGTGAGCTTGCGCGATTGCCTATCTTACCGACATAAGTAGTCGATCTTCTTGGGCCCAAGGATGTCGAATATCTTCCTGCAGCTTTGTCAGCCTCATAAGGCTCGAGCCCTTGGCCCCCCCAACCACTGTTTCATGGGTGACATGGGGTTATGTATGTAGAACGCCCCGGTTGACGACAATGTGCGAAGTCGTGGACAGAACATGATATTTAAGTGCTTTGAATGAGTAACATCTGTCGCGATGACTTAACGTGTGTGCATGAAATGATTCTCACAAATCTGCGTGACAAAGACAGCCGTGACTCACATCCTCGAGAACCCAACGCCTTACGCCGTCTTCAAACCATTTACCTGCTCTTCTTCAATTTCAAGTATGAAAATGATAGTGGGCGCAATATACGTATCTGCACGTTTCGCGAGATATATACGATTCTAAGCCCGCGAAACATCAACCTATCGGGCCTCAACTCCATTTGAACTACAAATATATATTATATCCTAATTTTGTTGGAAATAGGGGAGTTGGTAACCTCCGCTTCATAGGGCTGGTAGGGCTGGGGCCCGCTAGTAGAGTTTTCACCTTCCACCGTAGATAGCCTCCTAGCTTCCTAAGAGCAACAACCAAAATATCAATATACCCTCATATGACCTCGTATTCCAACACTATCTGTATCCCAGAACATGCACGACCCCTTAGTCAACAAACCTTAGGACTCTCACTACCACAACCCCATCTTCCTACATCATCTAATCCAACACCAACTGCTAAGTATCCAGTCGCGAAATCTTCCTCCCGCAACTTCTTCCATCCAAACAGGACGCAGATCATGCATTCACCGATCTTGCACGCCCCTTCCTCGACACAGGCTGCCGTGCTTCATTGCATTCGTTCAGTATCCCGTTCTTTGGCGGTTTTGAGGTTTCCACGGGCTTTACACGCAAACCGCAGCCAGACAGCAGAATCCTAATCATAAAAGTCTATAGCATGTGGTGGGCGGAAGATCTTTTGTGGGGGGATACACGTTGCAGGGAAAAGATGAGAAATGTAGAGGCACCCATAGCCTTTATTTCTTTTCCTTCGTATTTGCTTCACCCTCTGCTTCAATTCCCTTAATTCATCTCGCACAGCGCCTCATACAAAGTAAATCACTCTGGTTTGCACTTGACATGGAACTTTCTCTATGGATAGTCGCTTCACCTAAGATGCAATCATGTGCTACGTGCCCCCTTCACTATCGATAGTGTGTTCATGTTTTCTTTCTCCTGTGGATATATAAAGCCTACTTCCCCTCTGTAGAAACATTGGTCTTTCAATATACTTTATATATCTACATTACGGTTTAATATATACAGAAGACGAGTCCCAATTTTCTAAATAGGGTTTCCGCTCAAGGAACCATCAATACAATCTTACCAGATCTCTGCCCATACACAGATGCCATAAGAAGTCTTATGGGATGGGTGCATTTGGCACTGTCGCAGACCTTATTGCATTCCCTTTCACTTGCGGAACGCCAAGGAACTCATCTTCAGCCACCACGAAAAAACCAAGCTCAAAGAGCTGGAAGGCCTAAAACCCTCGGGAAAAGCACCCAAGGCTTTTGATCCAAGGGTTAAGGGCCTTCAAAAGATCAATGGTATGGTTGGATAAGGAAAAAGCTGCAAGCAAGCGGCAAGATCCCCTACCTTTATAGATCGTCTACTACGAAGTAAGAGCTTTACTAATTTATTGTTGGAGGCTGAAGTCCGAGACCCGTCGCACTCACAAAGTAAAGGACATATCCAGGAGTGAAAGTGCTGCAGACCAAGCGTCACGACATTACTTTGGCTTAATATAGCTACTCCTACCGAATCACAAGCTTTCAAAGCTAGAAAGGAACTATACCACGTCCAAGGGTCGAACAGCACTCTTCTCGACACCAGTCAGTCTGGGAAAAGCACGCCGCTCATTTTCGAATCACTCCGTGGCTTTCGATACCCGCGAGGCTTTCCCTGCTTTCCGCATAGTCCTGTGGAACATATCCAGCTACGATAAGTTCAGCTGCCACATTAGTTTACCCTTGCTTTCTTGCTCTTTTGACAGCATGGACTCGTGTTGCTTCCGTCAACACTTAATATACTTCATAAATCCATCATATTTTCTCAACGCACTACGAAGCTCGCTCGAAACCAAAGGGGAGTCGAACCTCACCATGTACTTGTTGCAAGAATCGATGAGCGAGTCGAGGCCGGGCTACCTACCAATATAAATGGACCCCGATGATGTCAGCGGAGATTTTTATATCGTCGAGACCAGATATGACGATCAGTTTATGCTTTATGGCTTCTTTTCTTCTCTTTCTCTTTCTTCTTCTCCGTCTTCTTGCAGAATGATATAACGAGCAGATTTCGTTTCTTGATGGGATAACCATACTTTATACTACACAGAACAGTATCGTGTTCACTTTTCTGCATGTTTGCTCTTCAACCAACCGGATTATATGCTTATCAGTATAACTTTTCCGCAAATTCTTACCGTCTATCTCTATTGCTATGCCCCCAAATCATTTCAGTCAATTTTCGCGGATGCACCCTTCAAGAACTGGAGCATCCTACATAGTATGCTGCAGGTATACTTTAGTAGCAGCATCTGTCGAGAGGATGGAGATACACCCGCGAAGTATAACGGAAATTGAATGAGCTTGGCTCTGTATGAGAAATTTGCAAGACATTCACCCAGAAATTTTTGGGCGCAACTGGCGTCAGAGGTAGACGCTTTTTCGGGTCCCAACATCTGGAATATCGGTGGTATATTCGCCTGGTCAGAAAAGCAGAGTCCTGGAATTCAGCATACGGAAAGCAAGTCATCCTACAAGAGAACGAATGCGCCGAAGAATATATAAGCTCTTTACTGGAATAGCAAATGGGACTGTTACGCTTCCGCTGCGCGGCACAGCTGATATTGGACTATGACCTCAAGGATGTGATGAAAGCGAATGCAAGGGCCCCAGAAAAACCAATATGGAACGAGATTGAAGAAAAACAGCGACGTGTTGTAGAGGTTCATGGGCTTCCGAAGACATGGACTCTTCGAGATGTCACCCACGAGGCTACCGAAGGACCATTGATGCATGTGAGCCTATGGGATGCTCCTACATAGTTATTGCAGCCCCCGAAGCTCATTGTTACACCGCTTCAAGTAAGCTCCACTAGAAGATTAACAAAACGGAAGAAGATGCATTAGCCAACATGGCCGCCCAACAAGTCCCTGGTGATCTCACCGCCTGCTCTACTCTTTAAACAGAATCCGAGCTCTCGGCAGCGCAACCAGCAAGTATCACTTTGGGCAAACAAACACAGTTCACTCTCAGATGGATGCTGCTGTCGTCAACACCCAAGAGGCCCTTACAATTGATTTCAGCAAAGAGTCTTCTTGATTCCCGTCCCAGGCACGAAGTCTAGGGCTACTCGGAGCCAGAGCGAAGTATGATCAGGAAATGATATGGGTACCAAGGAAGAAGATGCGGTACCGGTCACGTTGAAATGAAAAGTGCAACTGAGAAAGCAAGTGCAATGCGAATCAAAGCGGCCACGAGTCGAGGCAACGACTATCCCAAAGTCAACAAAGGCACCCCGGCGGCGCTGCTGTAACCACCAAAGCATCACAGAACCCCACTATTACCACCCATTTAGCCAGTAGTTCTGATGCTGTTGATATCGAAGACGCAAAGAAATCGACTACTGCGTCTCAGCCTTCAATCAACATCCCAGAACAGAAACTGTTAAACCCTCGCCAACTCACAACGAGACATTTGAAGCAGCAACTACGAAGTTCAAAGGTAGTTCAATGCTCAGAATCACATGTAGTCAAAGCAAAGCATTATAAGAAGATGAGGCATTCAACAATTACTCGAAGACGACGATGATGATCAACAATCGAAGCCAGAACGACCGGCCAAGCATCAGTGTGGTCGTCGTGGCGAGGCTGTGGCTCCTGGCTGCCAGTAACAAAATAACTAAAGCGGGCGAAAAGATGGGAGTCAGCATAGTATGCGTGAACCTATGAAAGAATGAACTCCCGCAGTATTTGAAGGGTCCTACGAATATACTTTCGCTATGTCGAAGAGTTACAGCAAGAGACCGATGTGCTACCTGACTTGTCAATCAAATTCACCTCGAGAAGAGTACCTGAGCACACTCCTACCTTATTAGCATTCTTGCAGATGTCTAGACATCACAAAAGCGTATATATCGCTCTGCGCAAGTCCGAAACTGAAAGAGGGAGTAGAAACCACGGAGCAATATCTGCCCAAGGAAGCAGAACCCCTTCTACGCTACCATATTCTTCCCTGTCAAAGAACACGAAATGGAAAAGGTAGGCACAGGGCCATCCACTTTAAGTCCGTCATCTAAAATACCTTCGGGATCTGGAACCCCGGATGGCGCTTCCAGTCAAGGAAGCCTCTTTGCTTCGCCATCTCCATCCCCGCCCCCGAAAGCTGTGGTCAAGCGGCCAATATTTTTCCAATAACGTCGGGGATAACCCTGCTGGATTGTCAGGAGCTGGAAGTGCGGCTTCAATTGCCAGTGGGTCGTCTTCTGGCCTCTCCACTGTTCCTGTCTTCCCTTTAGCTAGCCTTGGTGGCGGGTACCGGAACAGCAAGAAAGATGAAACTGTCTCCTGTACAAGTAGCCCAATCAATGAGAATAGGAAAGAGTAGACCGTCAGGGAAAGAATGTCGAAAGAAAACAGTAAGAATAGCTTCGAGAGCCTCGCCGTCAAGGAAGTTGATCTAGAAGAGGTCCGTCTCGAGGGTGAGCATGTCCGGGTATCGTGATGGATTTGGAGGCACATTGTTTCCTCCTCAGCCCCCCCAACTTATGGTTCATTATATTTCCAACAGTTAAATGACTTCATCACTATATATCATTACGATTATTGACTGACGCTGAAAAGAGTCCTTGTCTCAATTTCTACTTCGGTGAGTACAACAAGTATCGGGGAGTCTTTCGACATCGAGTCTAGCATCGTTAATCAGCTATGTATACGCAAAGACCCAGAAACATAACGACAGACACGAGCCAATACAGCGGAGTCTGCGCCTAAAAGCCGACTGAGCCACAATCGCGCCAGAGCGTTTGGACATGTCTGCAAAGCGTGAGAAATCTTCGAAGATGACGTTGAAGATGAGTGATGTCATGCAGTCTAAAGTCATAAAAGAGGCACGCGTCTCTCTCAATATCAAATACAATACTTCTCACTATCAGCAATATGATTTGCATATTCATCACAAGCTGTCAATTGTTTCAAAGAACGATGATTTCATCTTCAATAAATATGATCATTATTCTCTATTCATGAAGATCAAGTGTCAGCGAGCGTTCGTTTAAATGATCTAACACTCACTCGAGTTTTGACTGTTGACTTTAAAGTCGTTGAACCCTCTCATAACTGAACTGCGAATCTTGATGACAGAAACATTATTGCACTTTAAATTAGGATGTCAGACTTATTCCTAGCACATAGCTCGATCCTTTGCCCCAGAATCAGCATAGCAAACAAAGCAAGAAGCATTGATGTGGTCCGAAGCCCATATTTACCTCTATGATTAAAACTGAGCTTTACGGCGACGATGGCAGCCGTCTCGACGGGTCTCACATCCTTCAGTGCGATGCTGAGAAGGAAACGTGTTCTTTCAATCGATCGTGCGGCGATTCAAGCGTACGAGAATAAGATTTCCGATGTCATGAACCTGCTTGACAAAGAACGCATACATCTTGGCATTGTCTCAATGCCTCCCGACTATCTTGGCATTAAATATACAATCGTGACGGTTTGGAAAGAAAGAAAGTCCTCTCGCCGGCAATTTCGTGGCCACGAACGTTTCGTTCAAAACCTTCACCGGCGCGAATAATAGCAAAGCTTCCAAGGCAGCTTCATTGGCGATATACAGGCTGGTTGAAAGGAAGATCGAGCCCAACGTTCGACGATTAAACTCATTCTATGCTCCAGCCAGATAGAGACGCGTCAACGGGGCCCAATAAATGTTTCTCGCCAAAACAATGGACTGGTCGAGAACGGCGAATTCTTTCAACGAATGGCGTACAATTTATTAACAGGCTTAAATAAACAATCTTAAATACCTTTACCAATGGCCGGCAACGAGATCCACCTGTACGTGGTGCCGGCTACGAACCTTTTGATTCTATTCTGTGTCCGAATAGAAGTCAGAAGAGCCAAGAGATCTCAATCCGACGCAGTTCGAACGATGTTAGGACGTTGCGTGGCCAAGAAAGCTGCCGTGCAGAGTTTTCACCTACGCGACAACACCCTCCCTAACAGCCACAACTGATCTACGAAGGAGATTAATGACATGTCGAAGTCAGTAAGAGATGGAAAGATACTACTAGTAGGAAAGTCGATCCAGGTGATGAGCCTGAGATTGTGACTACAAGTGGTCGAAGGATTGATGACCCGTCGACTGCGTCGGTATACTGGAACGTCTTCATCACATCGACAGTGCTGCCGAGTAATTGATGAAAAGATATCAGGTAGAATAGTCGATTCAGGTGATGAGCCTCGAGTTCGTGACTACATGTGCCCGAAGGAGTAGTGACCCGTCGATCACGCTGATATACTGAGAAGGCTTGAGCCCACCTTCTTTACTTGACGTCAAGTCATACATCTATCTACGTGAAAAATCGAGAGCGCAGAAGAACGATCAGAACGCATTCTCTACTATCGATCAGAGCTAAGCATCAAACGACTGCGATCGCACGTCTATACCAACAATCTATTCAACGTCTACGTGACACAAGTCAAGAGCAGAATAGAGTTATTCAGTACAATTACACTCTATCTCCCCATCGTGCGCGTCTCTCTTTCATCACATATTTCTTTGCTCAATGAATGACAATCATTGAGCAAGAGAACACAGTTTTCGGCATTACAATCACGAGCATCACGAATGCAAAGGAATCGTCTTTCGTCTTCGCGACCGAGGATCGAAAACCGGAACATCGTTGTATAGAATATCGTCAATGAAGAGCAGAGCAAAGACGATGCGTTACAACAAACAGCACAGGCACTCGTAAGAGTTTACTCGAGCGTCACGCGCTGAATAGAAGCTATAGGTTCATTATTTGATACATAGCCTCAAAACTCACTGTTTCGGCGGCGCGAAGTCGTCGTGTAGTCGGCGAGCGGTTTTCTCCCCCAGAGGGTTTTGTCCGTTCGATACACATAGCATAGTTTCCCCCATGGGTCGGATTTAAACCGATGTCACAAGGGCGTATGAATTACAAATACAAACAAATACAAATACCTTTACCAATTTCGGTATTCACAATTCTTGCAAGACAAATCCAAAACCTCGCAAGAAACTCTACGGCCGTTGTGAAGAAATTGACCGGGAGCCAGGTCGTTCTCCATTGAGGACAGATCAGAAAAACCTTGAACCATCCCACGAGTTGGCAGACGATTTCGCAGAGAGTTTCCGGAGGCCTTTTCTTCTCTAAATCCCCTGTTTCTTGGCGACGAGGTCGCCCACGTTTTCGTTTCAAAAGGGGGGACTGTCATGGTTCCTGCCCAAAGAACACTTCCGGGCGTATTCAAAGACCGCTTCTCTTTCCATAAACTACTGTGTAGCATGTATAGTCACTAAAGAGGATATCAATAGAACATCCTTTTATCCATACATAATTCTGCCTGTACGGCTATCTGACAAGCCCTTACTATCTTAATCTAAAAGGGTTGGACGAGATCCGCATTGGTGGCCGCCATGCTCCTTTATCCTAGCGCTGCGACCGCTCTTGCTGAATATGAATTATTTGATTTGGCCATTGATCGATAGATTCAGAATGTGATTATAACTTGAACATAATATAGATTAGAACGCATGATAAAACGGGTTAACAAGGGCTTTCCGAAATGCTACCATCGTAGACGGGTTTGGTCTCGGGTGGAAAGGCGCTGATAACAATCAAGTTGATGGTGACGAGCGATGTTTTGACATCGTGGAGCAATCAGCTAGGGCTTGAATACGCTGCTTTAATCGCTTGGCCATCTAGTCCTGCACTGCCTGACTTTTGCTAAGTCGCTCAAATTATATTGAAATTGGAGATGAGGAAATACATGTGCAAAATCTGGTAGGCCGTGGCTCCCACGATCTAGGCTTCCATGGCTAACAGTCTCCTGTATTGGGAATTGGTCGAGGCGGCCAAGTGGTCATCTCCATTCGTAGACATCAGTCCCCAGGCCTATTGTAGCATTGTATAGATTATCCTTGGTTCTGCTGAGTCCAGCTTCCCCCTCCAGTACCGTCTGCTGGTCATTAACATATGTGTTTTCATACACATCTCTTATTTTCGCATCATTATGGAACCCTCATTAGAGCCGTAATTTCCTTTGCTGACCGACATCAAGCGTCGTCTCTTGAACGTTATCCTTTGGCAACAAAAGACTTTGTTGCTTATTCACGGCTGCTCTCTTGCAATATGCCAGTACATCACTGTCGTAGTTCATACCATGTTGCTGTAGACTGTGACGATTTTCCCTCCCTACCGGAGTGGGAGTTGGAAAATCGCGTAAAAAACCCGGTGTTCAGATAGATTTGGCCAAGGTAAATGCTATTGCTCTCACGACCGAGCCTCTTAGGTCTTCGAGGTGTACAATCGAAATCTTAATCTTATGAGTGTCACTCGGACAGCCTTGAGGATTTCCATAACGTGTACATCTATTTATAGCGGTTCCGGAGGATCTTCCGCTAAAAAGTAGAATTCCGTCCTGCGGAATATAAATTCCCCACAGCCAGCTGAACTTGTTTTGCCTCGTATCCAAGATCCCAAAACCACCAATTCGACCCAAAATGCCACGCACACCCCCCTCCCTCCCCACCACCTCCTAACACTCCACCCCCCAATAATGCAAACCTCCGGCTTCACCTCCGCCCCCATCTCCTCCCTCCTCCTCTTCACCACCCTCGCCTCCTCCCTCCTCGCCAGCATCACCGACACCAAATATCTCTTCCACATCCAACTATACCCGCACATATTCCGCCACCTCCAACTCTGGCGCCTGCTGATCTGGCAGTGCTGCTACGCCAACAGCTCCGAGGTCTTGTTTGCCGTGATGACGATGTATCATCTCAGGGTTGTGGAGCGGTTGTGGGGGTCGAGGAAGTTTGCTGTGCGTAGGGGTCTTTTTTTTTTTGGGCCTGTCGTGGGTGTGGGTGTGAGCTAATTGGGCTTTTTCTAATGGGGTGGTAGTCGTTTTTGATGGCGTGTCTACCGCCGACGCTGCTTCTCCCGCCTTTGGCCCTTATTCTCCTGCGCCCGCTCACTTTCAACCGTGTCAACATTCTGCCCACGGGGCCTACGCCCCTCCTCTTCGCGCTGCTGGCGCAATACCACGCAGCTATACCTACAATCTACAAATACCGCCTCGTCACGTCATCTTCGACTACCCAGCCACCCTCATCCTCTATAACCCTCACCGATAAATCCCTCATCTATCTCCTTGCAGCTCAACTTGCGCTCTCCTCCTTACCGGGAAGTGTGATAGGCGCCGTTGTTGGATGGGCGGTGGGCGTGGCGTGGAGGGCAGAGGTGGGGCCGGCTTGGTGGGCGAGGTGGAGGTGTCCGGGGTGGGTTGTTGGGGAGGCTGGGGGTAGGAGGGGAGAGGGCATTGAGGGTTTGAGGGCGAGGTTGGAGGGAGAAAGTGGGAGGGCGAGCGGGAGGGAAGGAGGAGAAGGGGAGGGGACGAGGAGGAGGGGACTGGGGAGGGGCATTCTGGATCAGTTCCGGGGGGCTTTTTGATGGCAGTGAGGTTTTATATTGAGATATCCGCTTTTTGTACATAAAGTTATTTTTTGAAATCTTCGGAACAAGCGGACAAGTGAGGTTCTGCAATACGAATGCATGGGCCGAGCTCTGGTGCTGGAATCTGCACAGCATGAGTGACAAAGGTGAAAGTCCAAAGCCCTTCCTACAAGCAATCCTGTAGAGAGGCAAATCCAATATTCTAACGGTATATTCCGACGACATAAGTACAAATTGTGACACATACTGCAACTTTGGGACTGTAAAGTGCTTCACCTGGTCGAAAATGGATAGTGTTTTCGCACACGACATCAGGCCATTGATGTGAACCGGAAGCACGGTTGCGTATAACTGCCACTTATGTCGCTATCATCTCTGATGGACCAATCATTTTAGTTGGGGCTTAATATAAGGACTTTTAATCAAAGGACATATAGTCCGGCTATAGAGAGTGTATAGTTATCAAGGATAACATGAATGCCTGTTGGTGGCAGATTCAATGGTGCAGCGGTCGCTCTCCTTCTCTCTTGCCGCTGGTAGTGGATCCGCTTCGCATTTAACACATCTACAATTGCCGACGATCGGCGATAGACCTCGCTGGATGCGTTGCGTCGTTGTGAGCGTTTGATTGATACTGTGACCACATTGTGGGAGTGGGGAGAGTGCCAAGCTGATAACCCTTGACTTAACGAGGAGATTGCTATTGTCTGAAAGAGTCTAATCGAGTTTATCCTAGACAGAGACGCATAGTAGTCTCGGCGCTAGATGAGGCAAGGCATCCTTTTCTGAGAGGAAGGAAGACCAGATGAAACGGCCTTAAGTAAAGGGCGTCCATACGACTAGGTATCCTCGGGTTATTTTCATGAATAGATAAATAGAAATTTTAGAGCAAAACTGTGTACAAGAAATAGCGAGCTTTGTGTCAAGGCTGGCTACGGTGTGTAACCATGCATATCGAGAAATGAGAGCCTAAGGTGGTCCATAGCTTTAGCTGTCGTCAATTTCCAAGATAGGGTTGTCACCTGGAAAATAAAATGTATATTTGGAAGCGGCGCTATCATGTTGCGCAGATGCGTTCATGCGACACAGTGTGATCATTTGCTGCTCTCTCCAAAAGCTTGTAAGGCTCACATGAACAGTCTCAGCGTACTTCGCCTGCTTATCGGCAGGCCAATCCGCACGGTAAGAAGGGCGGCGAAATGGGGAAATTTCGAGATCTCCAAAGGTGGCTTCTCTGAAGTGGTGTTCAAGAACGACTGTCACATGTTCGCTGGCTGAAGTCGACTCCAGTAGGTCACGGAGCCATGTATAATCGACATGAAAGGGCCATTGCTGATTGAGGCATATATGTAGATATTTGAGTAGTTTGAACTTCGCCATGGGCGCCGACAATTGATGGATATGTGTTAGATGCCACCTGCCAACGGTAGAAAATGGCTGCACCAGTGTCCCGGTTTCCGGGTCCCACGAACATTGGGTCTCTGGACGCAGTCCAGTGACGATACTTAGGTGGACCGAAGTAAGGTACGATTTCTGATGTCCGTTCAGGCTAGCCTCGAAATCGGCCAATGCTCGATCGTCATCAAAGGAGAAAGTGCTAGACGAGTAGACGAGGCTTTCAGCTTCGTAATGTATCTGCCGACATGTTCGCAGAAAGGCGGTTGATAATTGGCGACGGTTGTTTTCCAGACAACCAGCATGCCAAAAAGAACAGAATGACAGACATTCTGAGTCACCGTTGCTTGCCAAGACAATGGCACCAGAGATGCTGGAGGGTCCATGGGCATGAACGCCCAACGATGGGGTGATGCAAAGCCTGTGGTGCAACATCTGTCTGGAGCTGTCATGACCGACTTGTGGACGCGAAGATTGATGAATGTGGATGAATGGTTGACCAACCAGCTCATCCCAAATCAAGCGCCAAGAGAGACATTGATGCAATGTCGTCGATGAGCCTGCACGACAAGGCTAGCAAGCTTCCATTCCTCCCCGCTTACAAAGCTCGATGTAACAATGGGTCGAGTCTGGCGGTGTCCCTTATGGCTGATGCCTTTTCAGTCTGGCATCTGAGAGAACAGCCAGTCTCGGCGGGATTGTCCACATACATAGCTTCGGAGATAATTAGATAGCTGGACCAAACCCACGCGCTAACAGCAACATTGTTTGAACCTTTCTCGTTGATGGACCGGAATCCACTAAACAACAATTGGTATTTACCTCAGAGATGCCTGATCACTACCAGGACAAGTGACGGTCTGGAAGAAGAGGAGGCAGTGGAAGTCGAAACACGCGAGAGTTTTCCAGCGGATAACGCAGCTCAATTCCGCCTTTTCATACATTTTGATGGGCTCTGGTTTTCTGTTCTAGACCAAACTTTTGTGTTGCTGGCATGTAAAGATGAAGTTGAGCATAGCTTACCAGGCGAGCCTCTACGAGTATACATAAGGAGTGTCTATTAATACACATCTGTTGAAATATGATAGAAATGCCTCTGGATTCTTAGAAGATGGACTTGCATGACAAGATGCCTCTACGTGGGGCAACCTTTAGTCGATACGCCCGGTAGATTGTTATGCTGCTTTGGTGCATACCCAGACAGATGCCGGCAACCTGTAAGACCTAGAGCCTTCATCAGCCGCCTATTCAGAGAATTGCTGAGAAACCTACTGATAGCCCTGTCTTTCTGTCTTTCCGAGTCTCGAGACCATGAAACCGGACTGCCTGAAGACTGTAATATACCAGGGTTCATCCTTTGACGAGCGTAAAAGTACTCTACCCTCTGGTTTGAGCACTGCATGGAGAGTTTGAACGATATGCAACGCTCGGACATCTTCTACCAAGACTTTGTCCATTACCCTTGATATCTATTCATAGTTTAGAATCAATCAAGAATCGAGAGGACCAATCCGACGATTGGGACACGTACGATAGCTATGCTTATAGTTGCATGAGGTGTTCGGGACAGATGATGGTCCATCGTGTCAGTGTAGATCCGTAGTCGATCAGAATTACCCTGCATCAGGGTATTTGGATCGCCTTTCGAGCAGCTTTTAGCAGAAGCGAGCCCACTAATGTGCAAAGACCCTGGATTTTGAAGGCCAAATTGAAGAGCGCGACTGGAAACGTGGGGACTAACTTTGGAAATCAGTAAGTGTCGGCATCTTGCGTGGTCTACAGAATTGTGCTGGTCTGATGAGTTCGGTTTCCCTGGTTTCAAGAAGTGATTGATATCAACATCATTGAGTATGGCTAGTTCCAGCTCTATTCTATGATTTCGCGCCGGTTCTTGATCCAGGATGATCAATTTTCTTGGACACGCAGAGGCTGCAAGTAGGCCGTCAACCCCTCTACCGGTAAGGGAGAGTATGACATCGTCTTTAGTGATCTTCAAAAAGTCTAAATCACTTTGCGCGTCGGCCCACGATGACAGATGTGACTTGCCCGGTCGGCAAAATTTCTCGAGCTCGGCGCGATATGGAATCCTCCGATGATTATTCTGGTAGAAGAAAGAAGGAAGTGGAAGATCTGCTCTAAGGTTTTTAAAGGCATCATTGAGAACTCCGGACCCAGACCCTATCGTGGGCTCAACGTCAGCTACTTTGTCGTCAAGCGGCAGTCGAGATGAAATTTCTCGGACTTGTTCCGTATCAGCCTGCGAGTGGCTAAGCTCTTTAGACCATGATTTCAACTTTCTCGGGCAGCCAATCCAAATATAAAACGGAATTGCTCCAAGATAATAATTGCGGAAGTTAAGATTCAAGATCGAGCCAAACCTGTATTCAAGATAATCTCTTCTAGCTGGTTCCAAATTGACTCTGTCAAAATCGAACCATGCCCTCCAGAACATTCGACTAAGCGAGTGAACATGTCGATTCAGATCGCCGCCTGTATAATTTCGACGCCCTAGGTCGATCATGTTCTGCACATAAAAGTCCACAACGCCTATGACTCCAAAAGACGAAAGGAAGGTGGTGAGTAGGTCAACAACGGGGAAGAAATCTGGAATCATTGTAAGAGAGTAAGAAAGAGTAATCAAATCGGCGCGTTCTGGATCTTGATTTTGGGCTTCCTTTTTTTGAGATTCATCTAAGCGGAAGTCTCGGACATCTTGGCAGATGAGTTTAACATGGCTCCAACCTAGACGAGCGAAGCGTTTCCGGGCAATTTCTAGGAGGCTTGGAGAAAGATCAATAAGATAAATGCATTCGAAATAGTCCTCGACGGGCAAGAACTTCGACATTGCTTCTATGTTGGAGCCAGTACCACCGCCAATCTAAAGGGGGAAAGCGTCAGCATAAGTCTAAAGGACGAGATACAAAACCATATCTTACATCAACCCATGTAGGCTTGCGGTTATTGAATATTCCTTGTTCTGTCCTGTATTTTAGTTGAGCTGCGACGAGAGCAAGCAGGTCCTCTCGACCACGAAGAAGGTATGTACGTGTGGAATCATAAGCGTCTGCCTGGTCTTTATAAAAGCTTTCAAGAGCAGCTTGTTGGCCACTATCCCCGTCCTTGATACTGTAGAACTTCAAGAAGGTGTTGTAAAGGAATTTGAAGAAGTTGAGGACAACGGCCAACATCTTGCAGTTCCAGGGTCTTTGAGCGTGCGTACAACCGAAAGGGTATGGAGCAAGACAATCTAAGAGCTATTCTCTGCCTTTTACAACGAAACCTGGTTCCAATAGATCTGAGAGCCAGCACTTGCTTGCTAATGCGCTGCGCCGCAGTCAACCGAAGGAGAGTTGCCGTTGCAGGCACCACGGTACGGAGTAGGTACACCAAGCTCGCTGTAACAACTTCAGAGCTTTTTCACCGAGCAAAGAACACACGCATCAGGGATTAGGATTGACATAATCGTAGGAAAGGAAATCCGAAAGTGGAATTTCCGAGGTTCCCTCTTGCATCCCTTAGGGCTGATCACATAACCTCGCTTGGGTGAATTTCTAGATTGAGGATAGCGTAACAGGCAGTTGTTTGGCGTGTTTGCCACCAGCGCATTCACCCTGCAAACGGCTGCTGATGCTCTTCTCGATAGGCAACATCGCGAGACCTGTTAAAGTGATGTTGTACCCCGTACATGAATATGTCATTAAGCTTCCAAACCCCACATGCTCCTTGCCTCAGGACCTCAGACGTGTAAATGCAATTAAGCCCCTTTGGGTTAGCTGTCTTGCTTACATACGTAGGTTCCATTTACACTAACCTAAAGGGGCTTAGGGGGATTGGTTAGCCCGAAGGGGCTTAGCCACGGAAACCCGTCTGACCTGACTCTGAGGCAACATGCTCCCTAGCCTACGGTGACTGCTGCCATCAAACCACAGCATGCTTGGTCCTTGCTCTATACCCATTGCTCTTTATCATCTCTCACTATTACAATGTATTCTTCACTTGGGATTCCATTAATTCTCTTGCTCTGCTCGCCAAGCTCATCCAGAGCGTCAGTCTCAACAGCAGTCAAGGACAAGGTTGAAGGATGGATAGCTGATCAGGACTCTAGATCGACCACACAAATCTTTGAAAGCTGCCTGTTCACTCTGTTTGTCTGCACCTGGACAGCTTTGCACCTCAATGTTGCAGACCCTAGCGAAGGACAAGTCAAAGGACTCCTCCGGAGACTTAAATGGATGGTAATAACCTTCGTTGGACCTGAATTTATATTCGGCCATGCGCTCGCTGAGTTGACCGCCGCGTGGAAGTCCAGGCGATATATGAAAGACTTAGCTGAGGCTAACGGTTGCGAGTGGACAATCACGCATGGATTTTATGCTAACCAGGGTGGATTTGTACTGGAATTCAGGTCCGGAATCCAAACAACAGCAGTAGAATCGGAGGGGAAGAAAGAGATTAGGACCATAAATAATGTGGGGACTGAACACGATGGGAATACCGTGCAAGTGGAAAGCAACCCAGACTTGAGCGCGCTTGGTTCTCCTCCGGTCAACGCTAATCAAATAAGGTACTTAGCACAAGCGGGCCTGATCGCGTTCCCAAAACTCACTTCCGACTATATCGAAGACAAAAGCAAAGGAGATATCTTCGCCAAAGGTCTTTCTTGCTGGCAAGTGTTCTGGCTTCTGATCCAGTGTGTCGTACGTGAAATAAGAGGCCTTCCCACAACACCTCTTGAAATATCAACGTTGGCTTTCTCTGCTTGCACTCTTGGAACCTACGCCATGTGGCTACGAAAGCCGCTTGATATTCGAATACCTACTCCCATCCTAATCAAGCCACTATCCGCGACCACACTGGAAGAGCTCAAGTCGCTTTCTACACGATCCATTGTTGCCGATTTCTTCCTTGTCGACCAGCTTGGCCGTGGCAAAACAACACCTTTTCACGACCGTATCTTCAATGACAGCTACTTCGTCGACCGCCAATACGTGATCCGCTTCCCGCAAGATGTGTTTGTTATGGTAGACTGGGAATTTGGGGTGCTCCTTGTTAGTGTGCTTTTCGGATGCCTGCACTGTATCGCCTGGAATGCGTCTTTCCCAACCGCAATCGAGCGGACGCTCTGGAGAGTCGCGAGCGCTTTCTCGGCCGGTATCATGCCGCTTTTATATACTGCTGGTACCCTAGTGACCTGGATAGGCTTGAAGATTGCTCCGGCCGGTGTAGTCAAGAACAAGGATTTGATTTTCAGTATCCCCATTATTGCTGCGTCGCTTTCATACTGTCTTGGACGCCTTTATCTTCTTGCTGAGAGCTTCGCGAGTCTTCGTTCGCTGCCGCCTGCGGCTTTTACCTCCACGTGGGCTGCTGATCTACCAAGCGTGAACTAGACAAAAGACGTGCGCCTACAGAAGCTGGTAAGGTTACTTCCTCAAGAACCCCTCCCATTCTGTATGACAATACTACGACCGGTTCAACATCAGAGATCCTGTGGATCGGCGTCCAAGTGAAAGTCTTCGGGTCGTGTATATCAATGCACATCTGAATTCAGCTTTTTGATACATACGGCGCAAGCGATGGAATATTAGCGATCTCGTTCTTATGGCAGCTAAGAGTACCCTGGAGAAGAATGTATGAGCGTAGCACGATCCACTCATTTTCGATAATCATTGACCAGAGTCGCATATGGAAGAGTGATTAAATCAAAATTCTGTTGACGCGACTAGATGAGAATGACCAGTGATTTAGGCTGAAGGATCCGCGCCTTCTTCAGCTGGCCAGTTCTGCATGACTCCAACCACGCATGGAAGGTGCTCAATTTGAAAGACCTCATTATACCCCGAGAACATGGAGTATCAAATCTCATATGATGAGGAATGGGTGAAGAGGAGACTGGCTTAGTCTGTATTCCTAATCGCCAATTCTATCTAAATTGCTATCACGCTCAAATATCTAAGCAGCAGCAGCTACTTTGTCCGCGAGCGTCGATACATTCGTTCTTGCCTCGATGATATCATAAAACGGAACATCAATCTTAAACGTTTGGAAAAACCACGTCCGAAACTCTGTCGCAAGCATACGGTCCATACCAAATGCCGCCAAAGATTTACCTACGTCAACTTTCTCGAGTTGTATTGACAACATCTTCGCCAGCTGTTTCTTCGTAAGTCCAACGGCTGCGTCTTTTGGGGACTGGCCTTCTCGATCCACTATGCTCTCCTTCGCTTCGTGGTCATCAGACAAAGACGAGGCACTTTCTCGAAATAACTGTGGACATAGTCGAAGCTTCGCTCTACATCGCCATGTCCCCAGATCTAGGAGACGACCAGACTCTTTACCTATGGTCTAGCGGCAAGAGAAAACAGGTGCAAAAGCTTAGCCACTCGAGGACGTCGAATGTCGATTAATAACAACCGATAGTCGAGCATGCCAGATTAGCTATCAGACTAAGTAGGCGTTTCAATGTGAAAACTCAAGCCTATGAATTTGGTTTATTTATTTGCTCCATTCTTCTTGCCACACAAGCTCTGATTTCAAAATTGTGTCAACAACAGAGCTACTTCAAAGAGGTAAATGAGCTACTTGTCCATTAGGATTTCTCTACGAAAACCAATCACTATTTACTGCCTCCTTGCACCCCGGTGAGAGACTACGGCGAGTTCACTCGATGCGGGTTGTCGCTAATGCCTGCGAAAAGAACATTGCTACGTTCCGAGACAGAACAAGATCATGTTCCTTTCGAAAATTTCTGTGGGTTCAATATTCTAAAAATCCTAACCGAAAGGACTTTCGAGCGTATTATTGCTTGCAATAACCCCGTTAATCGGCTATGAGGGAACAATGCTCGGGGTACATTAGCATGCAAGGAATGATTTTATAAACGTTAGAACGGGAAATAATTCGCAACTGGCTTATTTGATACACCCCCCTTTTCGTACATTCAAACCCCACATCCTCAAAAAATAACTTAGCAGAGTCTATTTAGCACATCAACTCAATCAAACCATTCCCCTTCCTCTCATCCATGCCTCTCATCTCACTTCGCCGAGAAAACTAAAACTTTGGCTGAAAGCTTTTCTTCGGAGCGAGAGAATGAGATCAAAGAAAGAAGAGACTCTCGTCGCTCGCACCAAAAACCCATCACTTCTCCATCTAAGTACATAGAACACGAGCACTTTTCGTCTACTGATATACCTGCTAATCTCTTCAAATCTCACTCGTTTCCTCATTCCAACATAAAACCAAAATTACACCTCGTGGTAAAATCCCGGTCTCTCTCAAACCTACAAGCAAATGCATACATACATAAGAATTACCAAATGCATTCCAAAAAGGCCATTCTAACTCCTCAAGCATCACTCAGATTCGAACTCTGAGCATCACCGTGTTAAAAGTTCAACAAATATCAAAAAGACAAATTCAGCTGTTGATTGCAGAAACACGAGCGACCAATATACTGATCGCGCACATAACACAACTGCTCTGCGATCTTGTCTATGAATGTTACCCTTGCGGTTGTTTATATACACCTTACATTTTAATACATTTGTTAAATTCTCCAAAGAATTTCACCCGCTCAAACCTCCTTTTAGAAAGGTCGTGATATCTTCTACTAGTGGATGGTGCACCCAGACACCATAACATGACACGAAGTATTTCTACCTCGAAAGTTATACTCCGGATCGGGCAAACAAGAGTAAATTACCACAACATTAGATTCCGAATCGTCCAACCTCCCAGCCATTCCCTCGAAAAAAATGACAAGCATCAAGACCCACACGAGCATCCCGCCCCATATCCTCCACTCACGACACACTACCACCCACCCCCAGTGGTTACAGCGACTCGTATCCTTTATGCCACACTCCCCCCTTCCCCCTTCCCCCTTCCCCCTTCCCCCTTCCCCCTTCCCCCTTCCCCCTTCCCCTTCTACCAACCACCTCCCCGCCCCCCAACAAGCCTCCCATCCCCGCTCCGCCACCAGCAACCGCACGCAAGCTAAACGTGTCCTCGGCCATGTTCCCCGAGGTGAGCAGCTCGATGGCGCAGGAGAGCGAGGTCCTGTTGGCGGGGATGGCTTGTATGAATTGTTGCAGAGACTAGGTTTGGGGTATAGGATGGTGGGGGAGGCGGAGATGGTGTTGATGGTGGCGGGGCCGGGGGGTAGCGTTGGTGGGAGGGAAGGATAAGGGAAAGGGGCTGAGGGAGAGGGTGGCGGCGGTGGGGATGGAGGTGGGGTGGAAGAGAGGGGAGGGATTCATGGTGGCTTCGAACTACGTCCAGCTCTTTTGGGTGAGATGAGGAACACGGTTAGCAAATTGGAAAGAATCAACACACTTGCCAGGATCTTTCGGCAACATATGGAGATAAGTACTCACCTGGGCTCTTTGAACTGGCGGATGAGGACAGAAGCGACTCTAAAACATCAGCGGACCAGCTGTAACACGGCGTTTGTTTCAATTCGGGCAATCTAGTACCCCTGAATCTGCTTCGACAGATACGGCTCCTCGAGGAATTTCGCCTCTTCATCCGTCAACTTGAACTTAATCGCCTCAACCGCCTGATCGATCCTCTCAATGCTGTTTAGCCCAATAATCGGATTCTCCATCTTCTGCCTCAACACCCATGCCGTCGCCACCATCGCCATCCCCACCCCTCTGTCTTTTGCGACCTTCTCCACCCTGCCCACAATCTCCTTGTCAACATCCGTCTCCCGGGTGCGCATCATGCTCATTAGGAACCTGTCGGACTTCTCGCGCTTGGAGGAGCGGTCGTCCCAGGGGTGAGTGAGCACGCCGCGCGCAATAGGGGACCAGGGAATCATGCCGACGCCGGTGTCGAGGCAGTAGGGGATCATTTCGCGTTCTTCTTCCCTGTAGATTAAGTTGTGGAAGTTTTGCATGGAGATGAATTTGTGCCAGCCGTGTTTGTCCGCGATGTTTTGGAGGGATTGGAATTCCCAGGCTGCCATCTGAGTGAGTCGTCAGTAACTTCTTCAATGTTCCACTGACTTTGGTGATGTAGTTTGTATACCGAGCTCGCTCCGATGTATCTGACTTTGCCGCTGTCCACAACATCGTTCAATGCCTTCATTATCTCTTCTCTTGGCGTCTCACGGTCCAGTCGATGGATTTGTAATACATCGATATATGTTCCCAATCTTTCGACACTTGCGTCAACCGCATCGAAAATGTGCTTTCTTGAAAGTCCGGCCCGGTTGACAAACGGTCCGTCATTGACAGTTACTTTGCTGAGAGGCGGCTGGGAGCCGTAGTCGACGCCGAAGAAGCATTTGCTGAGAAGAACAACCTTGGAGCGAGGAATGCTAAATTTCTTTAGGGCTTTGCCAATAATTTCTTCCGACACGCCATTCGAGTATACGTCGGCCTACGCAGCAATACCGTCAGCTCGGATACCACTAGATATTGTAGGGGGGAATTACGGTATCCCAAGTATTTAATCCAACTTTGTAAGCGTGCTCGAGTAAGGGTAGGGCTTTCTCTTCATCCAGGACCCACTCTTGCCAGTCAGGACTGCCATAGCTCATGGCACCAAGGATGACCTTCGAGATCTTGAGACCGGACTTGCCGAGGCTGTTGACGACTTAGCATGAGAGGAAGAAGAGAAGAATGCAGTAAGGACAGCCCACCGGGTGTACTCCATATTGATGTATAGTTTTCCGTTGATATTCGGGTGCTATGCAGATGCTACAATTCCTGTAAGTTACTAGAAGGGCAATTGACACGACTTGACCTTTATATAGGCGATAATCGAAGACTACCTCAATATTTCAGTCGATTATTATCACGGAGCACACGGATTTAGTCAGGCTATCGCCGGCGCTAAACTCCGCTCCTCCTATTTCGCATTCTTCTCCAGTCGTATACATTACAAATACCGGATTTTACCCTAAGCAACGTCACGCGCAACCAATCATAGGCACAAGCCAAGGTCCGAGTTAGACATCGTTGAAGCTGCTACACTAGCCGTCGCAATTGGACGCGCAAGACCGACGCAGAGACTTCTCGGCTGGTTGGCCATCTTTGAAGCTTCCATCCATTCTACGGCCCCATTCTTAATGGCCCCCGCTTCGAAACGCTTAGAGTGGCCTGAAGCGGTTGGCAATGTATAGCTACTTCGATCATGAATCTCATACATTGATTCGACCCATGGCAATGAGGTTCAACAAATATCATGAATTCAGCACCAAGGACCAGCAGGTCGACGAGCAAGGGCCACGGGAGATGTAACATCTGACGAAGACTTATTCGCCTTCTCCGACTCGGGACGTTGCAAGATGTACCGGACGAGTATGTTGTTAGCGAGAGATATGGCTGGTGTGAACCAGATCCCCCTTGCTTTCCGACGACCTCAGATTGACACGAAGACGTAATTTAGCGATTGGGAAAGGATCAGTTCAAGCTGACTATGGGACATACCCATCTCCCGGACTTCAGAACAGATCTCTATTTCGGTGTACCCCTATGCTTCTTTGCTCCATGATCTAGAAGGCCATCTGGTCTTGTGACATGGTAGCTTGTGTGGTGGTTCCTTCTCTTCCCCTCCTCATTTTGACCAGATTTTCGTCCTACAAGCCTTCTCGGCCTCCATCCGCATTTTAACAACCTCTAAAATAGAAAACGGGCGTATCTCTTTCGTAGACTCCTCTTTTTGGGATTGTCCTCCTTCCCCTCTGAGAGCTTCTTATATCATGCCATTAGTTGGCATCATCTTTCCTTCTCTTTCTCTCCCTCTGTGCTCCTTTACTTCTTGGTTGTCCTTTCCTTGGCACAACAGCTCAAGAAGCCAGGTTTCGTATTCGTAGCCCCAACGAATATAAATATGGATAACGTGACATGTCAAAATCTCAACAAGAAATTGCAACGCGAAATCGATAGGACAGAAACGACATGTCGCTAAGAAGCATAGGCCCCGCCTCTATGGGACTGTTGTATGCTGTTTTGGGCTCACCGCCCCCAGTACCAGACAATCTCTTATCCTCAACCTTGACCATCCAAATGTGCCACTAAACACCGCCCTTCCTGAACATTTCACCCGCATGGCAATAGCTGCCGAAACTCTCGTAGATGTTAAGCCGTTTTACCACCAACCGTCATTGTAGTCATATATCGGTTATTCAAGGCCATAGTTGATCAACGAACTTCGTAACGAAGGAGCGAATAACATCTCTTCCACCCAACTCGGAAACGCCGCTAAATTAAGCGCCGAAGCGCCGACGGATTTCACTCGCTTCGGAAAGTCACGGGTGAATAACGAGCCTTTTATGCAAATTTCGTCCACTTTCTTGAGATCCGAGCCGTACACATGACCGATCGCATTCTCATTCGGTATCACGGGGAGTACCTTAATTCAGAACACATCAATAAAATACCGCGGGTAAAACAATCATGATGACAGACGCGTCATTATTCCTCTTCACTAGACCGAGGCAAGTCTAAGGAAGTAAGTACCAAGTATCCGTGCCCCTCACTAAGCTCATCCTTCGCTTAGGATGAGCTTAGTGAGGGGCACGGTAGCTTGCGGCCAGGGAATCAGTTTCGGTCTCCGTGTTGGGGGAAAAGACACTAAAGCCAAGCGTAGGATGTACGGACGTACAAGTCATCAAATCCTTCTCTGGTGTTGGGATTCGAAGGTGTACAGACTACAGTACATAGACGAGTGAGGTGTTTGATGGCGTTGTTGGTGACCGGGTTTTGTTCGAAACATCCGAGTCCGAGTACCCCGCTTCCCAAGGCATGCCAGACGTGCCAGGGTCTGTCTGCAATTTATGCGAGCTACGCGGGGCTGAGCGAAAAAAGCATTCGAGAGTCGCAAAAGAAAGCGTCATCCGGTTTCGCAACGACTACCTACCTTACCTACTCAGTCATCAATGGAACGGGGATAATCCCGTTATGTTGTATGTAACGACAGGTAGGGAAAGCCACAGCTGTGCTCACTTCATTTGTAGATTCAATACGGAATACGGAGATTGACACCAAAAGTTCTCGGACTGCGCTACTGCACCCCCATACAAATTTGTATGTATTCAAAGAACTAGCGCCGGAGAAGATTACAGCCCCCCCATCAAATTTTTGTTGGGAATTCGACTCTACCTCCGAACTTCAGCAGTTTCCTAAGCAGCTGTCTCACTGTCATCGTCCATAATCATGCCTAATAATGGAGGAAATACGACGCCGGCTCAGAGAATTCAAGCCATCTCCTTGGCTGAGGCCGGGATTGAAAAGAAAATTGCTGCTGCATCGGCTGGAATGACTGTATCGTCCGTTTATCGAATCATTAAAAAGGCTAAAGACCGTGGATATAACAAGGATGAGTCTTCTATTATGAAGATGAACTACGTCGTCGATGAACCTCGCTCTGGCAGACCTCGAAAGGCAAATGCTGAAAAGGAAGCAGAGATTCTTGATGCAGATGCGAATTTTCTCCGCTTTTTACTCTCTTTCACTAACAAATTACAGTGCGAAAGAATAGAAACGATAGAGAAAAATCTTCAGCTCATCTAGGATATGAAACAGGTCTATCTTTCATCACTATACTTCGAATTATGAAGCGAAACGATCTTCGAGCATGCAAACCCACCCAAAAATCCGGCTTAATCGAAGCTATGATGGAGGCTCGCTATCACTTCTGCATGCGATATAAGGACTGAACTTTGAAGAACTGAAAGAAGGTCATCTGAATCGATGAAACCAGCGTTATTTTGGGTAGTCGACGAGGCAAAACTAGAGTATGGAGAACACTCAATGAAGTACATGATAAGACCTGCACTCGCCGTCGATTCAAAGGATTCTCGGAGTTCATGTGGTGGAGTAGCTTCAGCTATGATAAGAAGGGTTCCTATCATATCTGGAAAGTCGAAACAGCTGCTCAGAAGAAGGCTTCTGTCGAGGAGCTTAAGCGTATTAACGATGCCTTGAAGCCGACTGCTAAAGAGGCATGGGAGCTGGAAACCTTCATGCGAAGAATGAGTCTTCGAAATAAAGCAGGTCCGAAGCCTAAATGGAAGTGGGATCAGAATCATGGTAAGGTGATCAGAAAGGGTAAAGGAGGCATTGATTGGTATCGCTATCAGAAGGAAATTCTGCTGCCCAAGCTCATTCCTTTCGCTCGTGAGTGTATGATCGATCGTCCGGATACTCTGGTACAGGAAGATAAAGCACCAGCTCATGCATCAAAACATCAAGATGTCATCTTCATGAATGCGAGTATTTTACGTCTTCTATGACCAGCCAATTCGCCTGATCTTAACGCTATCGAGCCGTGCTGGTGGTGAATGAAGCGTCAAACAACTCGAAAAGAAGCTCCTCGAAGTCGAATTGCAATGACGAAGGCTTGAACGACCTGCTGAAACAAGGAGTTGAGTCAGGAACGCATTCAGAAGTGGATAAGAAGAATACCACGTCATATACAGCAAATTATCGAAGTAGAAGGAGGTAATGACTATAGGGAAGGTAGATCAGGAGGTGACATACGGCCCTACAATAGGACCGATCGAAAGGAGCGATATCAACGCCGTAAGGCACGTAGGAGGCCTGGCGGTAGCGAGGTGGACGTCGATGAGGTGGTCGATGAGGTGGAGGTCGATGAGGTGGAAGCCGAAGAGGAGGTTGATGAGGAGGACTGGTAAATTTGGTGTGGTGGCTGGGGGGGCTGTATGGCTGGGGGGGCTGTATGGCTGGGGGGGCTGTAATCTTCTCCGGCGCTAGTTCTTTGAATACATACAAATTTGTATGGGGGTGCAGTAGCGCAGTCCGAGAACTTTTGGTGTCAATCTCCGTACGGAGTACTTCTAATCCATTCCGTCCTTCCATCCGCCCTTATGGGGCTGAACAAAGCCTCAGCCGCAAGCCGGTATCTGGAAACCCGCAGTAGATCAAACAAGCGAACAAGGCTTTGGCTCCTTGGTGGCATGATGAATAAGCGTGATGTTATAGGAAAGGTTTGCGAGGGGTTTAATAATACTGCCCCTTCTCTTTCACCATGCTTGTGCTGACACGGCTGACTCTTCGCGCCGTTGTCCGGGTCGGCTCAATGTTTGTACCTTCCTTGAATCAGACTTCCTGCCTGGTGGATGTGAGTTTGCATCAAATCAAATCAAAACACCTTTTATATGCGATAGCAAGATGCTTCTCTGTCTTGGCATGGCAGTCGACGTAGCAGCAGCTCACCGCCATGAGTTTTGTCCGCTGCTTAAAGTCACCAATGGACGGCAAAACCAATTCCTACCAACCCTTCCGTACTTTCTTACTTCTTACACCACAAGCCACACAAGCCTTACGGGCTCCACGACCTCGACTCCAGCATCCGGACGTTCCAATGGGTCTCTGGGAAGCAGTAAACTGGCAATGCAGGAAGGAAGACTTGGAGACGAAGCTTCAACGCAAGCGGTCTCCTCTACTGGCTCTGCATTGCGTACAAAGAACATAAAGCGGTCGGCCTCGAAGTCTAAGACATCCTTCCAGCTTGCCCATCCACCTCCGGCCGTCAAGCACAGGCAGCGGTTTAGCATCCGCCCACGGCTACTGCTACAATTGCAGCAAACGTCGGACTCTACTCGTCCGGTACCTGTCCTCGATGTCCTACCGTCCATTACTTTCGCACCTAGACTCGCAAAGAAATTCCCTCGAATATTCAAAGGCAAAGACGGTCTCCGCGCAGATGACTTAGTGGTTGTCCGAAGCCAGACCTATGATAGGTCAGGTGCACCGGAAAGTCAAGTAGGAAAATCTTCGGATGACGACGACTGGAACACGCGGGACTTCGTGGCAGCATTCTGTCAGATGCGAGTAGGCGAAGGGGCCGTACTCGGAAACACAGAGATATGCTTGAATCATGGGCCTTGCTGGGAAGCAATTTCAATGGCGAATGGTGCCTACGAGTTCGTATCTACCGACGGAGAAGGCCAAAAGACTGTTGCAAGATGGGTGCCAAGATTGCTTCCTGGTCGCCGGCGTTCTGGAAAAATACAAGAGCGCTCCGCTACAACGTCGCCTTCTGGAATTGAAAAGTTCAATTTTAGCATCATCAATCCCAATTTTCGACGCCACCCTGTCATTGCCACTTTAACACGCCAATCACTCGGCATTTGCGACCGATACTCTGTTCCGTCTACCCCCACGTTTCCGCAGACTTCAGCATCGCCAAGTGGATCACTATTCAGCGATATTGATGCTCAAGATGTAGACTGTGATGAGACTGAGACTCCACTAAGGACAATAATCGAAACTGACGATCATCTGAGGACTCTGATTGTTATCACTGGGTTATGGGTTGCTTTTCGAGAGGGGTATTCACCAAATTTTAAGTATAATGATCCGATTTTTTCTTCGGTAGCTGCAGCCAGGGCCCAGCAACAGACTCAGAAGTCTCATCATCGCCGGAGTTTATCCATCAATATAGGAAACCTTGCCAATGGTCGCGCGGGTAATAGCGACAGTGGAAAACAGAAGAGAGGGGCACAAACCAGGCCGGAGATTATAACGTCTTCTTCAGCTTCAGTGGCCTCAACATTAGCATCGCCAACTAGCGCACGTGAGACGCCCCGCAGAACTACATCTGCTGGTACAGCCTTCATGAATCGAGTCAATAAGCGAAGTGGCTCGTCAGCGGTTGTCCCGAGCGCCCAAAGTCCTATTGGCTTTCCCAGTCCGGTACCATCTCATGAAGGGATGAATCTGGAGAACCTGGCAAGTCAGCCTATTGAACGGAACTTTCCATTCGAATATCCGACTGCCTCTCCAAAGTTACGACAACGGCATACGAGTATGGGTGCCAACAAGGAATCGAGTCATCGTAGCTCGCTTACCACCATCAACGATTTGCAAAGCTCTGAAGGTTCCGCTACTTTAATGGATAGGAATGGAGGCAAGCCTGGGAGGCTGAACAGATTATTTGGCTTTATTCGAAGAACAAGTGGTGCTCATAAATAAGTCTCAGTGGGGAGGTCTACTGGTTCAATCTTCGCCAACAGGAGCAACGTCGTCGACGCTTTGTTTTGAAAGGAGACATGGGCAAATGCCCAGGGGTTTGTGGGTCATGGCGACAATCTGACTTTGGGTTAGTTATCGTCAGCCTATACCGTTATGAAGCTGGGGCTTCTACTACTTACAGATTTATTGCTCACATCTTACCTACAAAGCCTCCTATGTCTATCTATTATTTCTATACGCCGAATGGGAAGAATAGATCAGACCTCACTATTCACGTGATACTTCCACATCTAAACCCAGTAAACCGGTCTTATAGACAGACCTAATCCAGCCTTTGACAGCAATTACCCTGGCTTTGACATTTCGCATTTCTGTGCTCTTAAATTCCCAGTCCAGAACAGTGCTACGTTCTTCCAGATATCTTCGCACTTCTCGTTATGGAAAGCATCAATAAGTGCAAAACCGATGCTTTCACCCAAGGGGGGCAAGGGAGTAAGCAACATGTCTATTACTGATCTATCTACCAATGTTCAGGCGATGCGAACAGCTACCTAGTTAAACATGGTGGTAAGCTCATCAAGTTTTGATTCAAGAGAATGCTATTTATTTGTTGGGTTGATGGTAATTGGAAGCGTTTAGTGCCTGAGAACAGCACTGTAAACTTACTTACCAAGAGATAGTAAGATATGAAAGAAAAACAGAACTAGGTACTGCTCAACGATAGAGATTGTAACGGCGGGGTCCAGCAGCCAACTTACATGATAGTCCTGAAAAATTACAAGTATCGATCAATACAAGTGAGAAGGCGTAAAACGGCATTGAGACCGCCGTAATCCGCAAAATCGGACGCGTTCTGCACACAAAAATATCCGCCTTTGTAGCTTTCAACCTCACCTCATCTGTTATTAAAGCAACTGTCAATAACATCAGCTTCTAAAAGTACTTGTTCACTGTGTGATGTATAAAAGCGGTTAAGATTGGATAGCGAACAGGTTCGACCTACTCCACTCTTGCTCTACAACAGTGACCCAGCCAGAATCTTCACGGCAGAGCAGAAGGTCAAGTTCCAAGCTTACCGCTGAATCTCACTACGCAGACCTCAATCAAAACCCTCAAAAGTTGCAAAGTCAAACAATTACCTTGAGCAAACGGACATCTGACACGCGGTCGCTTGCATCTGTGGGCTGGCAACATAACCCGTTATCAAGCGGCACCAACAATGCCATTCAAGAATGTCACACAATTACAACAACTATAGCGTTGCTTCATCAAGGGGTCCACCTAATTCGCAAGAGAGTAGTGCCTTCGAAAGCTTGACAGGTTCGCTGATATATTCTGATCATCGGACACCAATACAACAGAGCTATCCACGTACATGGTCAGGTGAAGAGAGCTGGCCAAACTACGTTCAAAAAGGCAATAACTATGAAATGCATTACCAAGGGTCGCCGACAAATAATGGCGGGAAATCTTTTGGCCATCAAGAACACATTCCTTACGATGAAGGTGATGACTTCTATGACAATGAAGATCCAGATACGGTCAGGGGAATCGAACAAGGTAATCAAATGTCTAACGGAATTGATGGTAGTACCTTTACCAGAGGCTGTAATACCGCTATGCTTCACGATGCAGCGTCTACCAAAGTTCGAACGGACAAGCAGCCGCAATTGTATAGTGTCCGACCTGGAATTGCAACTCCCAAACCAGATACAGCTGCTCTCAATGATAGAGCAGCCGAGTTGAGAGCTAAATTGCTGGCCACAAAGCGTGGGTCAACGCCTGGGACCCCATCTAGTCACCTCAAGAAGACATCCGGATATGGTTCCAAAGGCTATAGTGGATCTGACGACTCCAATGAACCAATCAAAAGTAGTCTCACCGAACACTTCACTTCAGACCGTCAGAATGACCTCGATGTCTCTGCTAGAAGATCTCTACCTGTGATAAATAAAACAGACGAAGCACACCGCACGTCTTCGACGCAGGTAGACGGTAGCCACGATATTGAAGCACTCTTTGCTGAGGCCAGGGCTGCAAACGCAGCTAGTGCAGCCGGGGTAATATCAACACAAGAATCCGGGGAAGAAGATCACATCGACAGAAAGCTCAAACCTAGTAACAAACAAACTACCACCAAACCTCATCTTCAATCAGAAGTTGCTACCAGTAAGAGTCGTTTGTCGCTGAACAAAACCATGGTTTCATCCGATGGCTCTGAGCTTGGGGAAATCCGTGATGACAAACCTAACCAAGCACGCGCACCCTACCCTGAGCCTTTAAAATCCACGAACTCAGGTCATAAAAACCGTGTCTCAAATGAAAAGCCAATAGTTCAGACCTCAGCCGACAATGCTTCAAAAGGTCAGGCAGTAGAGAAGCTCAATACAATTTCGTCCGGCGGTCCGAAGAGCAGAGCAGGCGGGAATTCTACGCAGCCCCAAGGTGGTTTGACCACTCATCAATCGCCTGGTAGTCCGTTGGTTCCCCAACATCGAAACAGCCACCAGACTCCACATGCTGAACATCGCCAAGAAAGAACCGAGCGACCACAGTCAAATCAAGACTTACGACATGAGCAAATGCGTGACCTTACCAGTCAGCCAGTTCAACGAGCAAAAGATAGCCTTGCAGCTGGCCAAGAACCATCTCGTGCGCCAGTATATGAATCCGAGCGTGTTTCTGCCGGTCGTCACAGACACTATGAACACGACTTTCAAGCATCCAGGGAGTACATTGAGAGAAATGCCCGAGCAGCTGCTGTGTACAAGAAAGAATTGGAAGATAAGGCTCGTCAACAGGATTCATCACGAACAAAAATGGGAAATGTTGAGTCAGACGCCTCAACTGACACAAGAGAAGTTCGAAAGCGGCCAGCATTGATGCCTAAAGCAACAATACCCGCGGAAAAGCCCTTAGCAGCTGATTATCACCATCCTAATCAGACTTTGGACAATAGACAGCCCAGAAAAGAGACACGACGTGAATTAAAAGCCGAAAGTGGCAAACATGCTGTGGAGAGCACCGAAGATCTAAAAGACTGGCTTGAACTAACTAATTATTATGACCTTCAACTGCGCAATCAACGTCTTACCCTTTTTAGAGAAATGAAAGCTACTGATGCTCACCGAGCGGAGCTCCAACGCCAAGCTGAACAGCTTGGTATCCGGACACCATCAGTTCTATCTCAGGAGAGCAGTGAAGCGACCGCGTCTCGGAGCATCGCGTCTCCCAAGAATCTTCGCATCTCGTCCACTATTGCCATGCCACCCCCACCTGCTCCCCAGCGGGGAGGTCATGATGATCTAGGTATAAAGATCAAGAACTCCGCCAATCGTGAAACCTTATCGTCACCACGAAAATCAAAAAGAGCTCATGCAGACGATGATCTGGCGTCGAGGCATGCTCAGCCTAAAATGCCACGGCTTGACTCCAGTGGAGTTTCCAGTCAATCTGAACAACAGCTGAGCCCTGCCATCCTCAGAAGAGGACCAAATGCTTTGGAAGATCGAATCTCGGCAGATGATAGACAATATCCAACAGACTTTCGGGAGAGAAGCCGATCGCCACAGGCTCGGCGTAGGAGCTTGACACCTGTACCTCGACACAGAGAGCATCCTACCTCACCCACCCGATTTGAGATAGCAAACACGAGATCTGAGCAAGAGTTCCATGAGAACAATAAAAATCCGAGGGGATACGAGACACAATCTCAGGACGAACGGGGTAATTTCAGTACCGAATACAACCCACGCTGGAATAGCTATCGACCAAATGCAAATTACCATCAAAGCGCTCCTAACAGCAATTATCGAGGACGTGGTAGGGGTGGCCGGGGTGGGTATTATAACAACACTCGTGGCGGTCACAAGCCGTATAGGTACAGTGAAGGAAATCATGGTGTAGAGGAATTTGGCAGTGCCTCTTTGAACCTCCAAGCAGGTGGTCAGTCTCGCCGCTGGACCAAGATTCGTCCCTTTCTCCTACTTGCTCGATTTCCTTGCTGACCAGAGTTTATAACCACAGATTCGAGGTACTTTATGATTAAAAGCTGGACTTCTGATAACGTAGAGACCGCACAACGTGATGTAAGTTGAGGCAATTTAGGTTACTCCTGACTTCATCCATCACATGCTGTTCTTGATGATTAATATTACCTTGTATTGTTATTATAGTGCATCTGGGCAACTCAACCAAAGAACACCGCCATTCTCACCGAAGCGTACAATACCTGTCGCAACGTTATCTTGTTCTTCTCGATCAACCTGAGCAAGGCGTTTCAGGGCTACGTAAGTCTTTGTCCCCTACTTCACACTATACTAGACCACATTATCAAGAGACTTTATTTCATATTCTCCCCCTGCAAACATCGTTCGATATGGCAAATCCTCTTCGAGTTTCTCTATAACACCAATATATCGTTCTGTCCTTTCAAGCAGCTCTCCTCATACTTCTTCTACCAAGCAGGCACGAATGACTTCAGCCCCGAGCGAAGACAACCCTCCACCCAGCTGGTCTAAACCCCTCATCTGGAAAGCTTCGCCACCCTTCCACATCCGGTGGATCATAATCAACGACACGCCGTTCAACCGCACTGGGCACCTGAAGAACGCGCTGAACGAGGAACAGGCAGTTCTAGTGGGCAAAGATGGACAGGAAATCGAACCAAGCTGCGGACGAGACCTTTGTGAGTTGATCGATGAGGAGGCGAAGGTGGACGCTCAGGAAGGCCGGGAGCCAGGGGCTTGGGGATATGCGGGGCGGGGAGAGCATGGTGGACATGAGGGGTACGGGGGCGGGCATACGTACGATGGATATAGAGGCCGCGGAGGAAGGGGCAGAGGAGGTTATGGCGAAAGACGTGAATCTAGTGGGAATGAAGAATACGGCGGGAGTCATAGAGGGTATGAAGGTCGCGGAGGTCGTGGAAGTCGCGGAGGCAGTAGTGAGCTTCATGGCTATGGAAAGCCTGGCAATAGTGGATGGGTGGGTAAGGTTGAGGGTGAAGACAAGATGGACTGGTCATGAGTGGGATGAATTGAGGTCCTATGGTTGGACAGAGCATGTATCACACAGAAAGGTACTGGATCTGCCTCAGCGAGTTAGCTGATTCGGCTACTTCGTACTTAGCTAGCTCTTTAAAATTGGGAGGCTTTAGGTAAATTATGCTTGCAGAAATAGGCGATAATTACTTTGGTTCACAAAAGAACCCGAGATGAGACACATCCAACCATAAAGTATGTCTATTTGCTACACATATTCAAGTCTCCGTGTACTGTTACAGAATACGAAGATATACGACGGCCAAACATGGAAAGAGATCGGCCACTCGCTTACAGACCTGCTGCCTATCGTCCATTTCGAGTTGGACCACCTTCGCACAGCCTTGCGCTGTCAACAAAGTGACGGTGACTCATTGATACTTCGTTCAGTACGGCATCAGGTGAAAGAGAAAGAGGCTTCCGCTTCTTCGTCTAAGACTCAGAAAGCGCCAATGCTGCTGATCGACGGAGTCCGATGTGAGAAGCTTTCAACTAAAACCACATTGGCCATTAACCCCTCTACCTAGGACTGCTAGAGATGGCTAATTATCGCATGGTCTTAGACCAGCACTGGGAAGCTGAAGCTGGATCCCTTCGCTCGCGCGCCTCCAGTGTGATTTCTACAGGGACGAAATTCAGCTTCTCCACCTCGGCCCACGAAGAGCACCCCAACATCGATGGAGTTCTCGGCAGGCTCAACTCGGTTGCTAGTAGGGCTCGCCCAGGATCAATCCTTTCATGCGAAGAACCTGCGCCTCCCTACGATGATCGAGAAGGAATGGGCATTTCGCAGCCTCCTAGCGCTGAGGACGGAAATCTCTCACGGACACGGTCATCCACCCCAGTCGCCGAAGAGAATGTACTTCCAACGACCACACCGCCCTCCGACTCTGAAAACGCCTTAAGTGACCATTACACCCGCATCATCCGCTCCCTCGATGAATCCCATGCCCGCGAACTCTCCCTCCTCACTCAATCTTATTCCCAAGGAATGTCCGCACTGCGTACCTCTCTCAATGACGCACAAGAACGTATCGAGCTCCTGCAAAAAGAACACGAACAACAGCTCGCGGCTACCCGCAATGAAATCGACCACACCTATCGTAAAGAGTACAAAGCTGTAAGGCGCGAAGTGGAGAAGAGCCGGGAGGCGGCTGCGACAGAGGCCGCGGCGTTGAGGGAGGAGCACGAGAAAGCGATTGTAAAGGCGAGAAATGCAATCGAGGATATTTGGGAGGCGAGGTGGAGTGATCGAATCAGGGTTGCGGCGGAGGAGGTGGAGAGGATTGAGTCAAGCAGCCAGCAGAGGCTGGGAAGAGCAGCTGAGAGTATTACAGAGCTAGCTGCAAAGTTCCCAGAATTAGCGCAAGAAGTAGAAGGCTTGGTTGAGGGTCTCTGAAGAATTTGGATATAAGTCCGGAGCTTGACGTTCCAGATACTACGTCCACCCGTCATAGGCGGTGTACCGTACTGATCAAGTATGGCCTGGCACATCACACACCAGCCAAATCCGGTGGTCTCACCATGGGTGGATTTTCAACCTGAAATACCTCCAACAGGACCGGATCAGAAATTCGGAATCTCGGATACAATATCTCAACCCTCCCTCTTACTTTACTTCCTCATCACCCGCCTACAACGATATCCACAGTCGCGGGGAGGATAAACCCACGAATCCCCAGACACCTCTAGCCCTACTCAAAAGGACCGCAACGAGGGAAAACCGGGGATACGGTCAAAGCCACTGGAATCGTAATCCAAGAGCAACGAGCAATCTGCCGGAGACCCTCACACCAGGGGAAGGAACGACAGGCTCCAGAAAACCCACGCCCGCCCCTCCCAGAAATATCAGAAACGCCAACAATCCTTCTCATCCGATACACATCATGCCTACTTTAAAAATCCACTTGAGAGCAACGTCCAGCACGGGCTATAGATTCCCTCGGACCCCCACAGACTTCACCATCCCAGCAAAAAACAACACTCACATCAGCAATTCCTCTCCCAGATCCGGGCCAACTGGGAAATCTTTAGTAGGGAGGGGATGGGTCTGGAATCATGGTGGGAGAGGGATGGGGGGTTTTTGAGAATGGAGGGATGAAAGAAGTGATGGAAGAGGTTGGGGTGGGAGAGCGAGTGGAGGGAGTATTGATTGAAAACCCGATTCTGTCTTTAGGTTGACAATAGATGGAGAATGCCGTGTTAGATGTCTGATTAGCAAATATATCAAGAAAGTAATTACTGCTTCTCTACCTACTCCAAACACCCATTGATGAGAACGTTGGTGAAACCGAAAAAGCCGCGTTTTGCTAAGCATAAAAGTACACCCCTCATGTCTTATGTATATACATTTTCCCAACCCCTCCTTCCTCTTCCATTCCCCTTCACTCAACCTCCGCTTTAACCCCCCTTTAATCCAACCCACCTACCTACCTCCCCACCCCCACTCACTCACTCACCCTTCAGCTTCCCCTGCATAACACTAAACGCATCCTCCAACAAATCCATCTCCTCCTTCATATGACTCGCCTTCAACCCTGTCGCCACACTCGCACTCGGGTTCCTGCCCGCATACATAACATGCTTCCTGCTATGATGCACGGTCTCATTCAACAGCGTCTCAATCCGCGGTTGCGTGAAGCTCCACGCGCCCGCATTCAGCGGCTCCTCCTGGCACCAAACGATCGTCTTGGCGTTCTTGTACATATCCAAGTTTTCTTTTAGCTGGGCCCAGGGGAAGGGGTTGAGCTGCTCGATGCGGGTGATGGCGACGTTGTTGAGTTTGTGCTGGGCGCGATGTTTGTGGAGCTGCACATAGGCTTGGCCGGTGCAGAGGATGACGCGGTCGATTTCTTCCGGAGGGGCGATGGTATTGTTGTGGTGTTCTGGGTCGGGGAGGATCCATTCGAAGTGGGAGTCGCCGGTGAAGTCTTCGATGGGGGAGCGGGCGAGGGGGTGACGGAGGAGGGATTTAGAGAAGAAGAGGATGAGTGCTGTAGAGGGAGAAGGGTATTAGTGTTGTTGGGGTAGGTGAGCGAGCGGCGGGGCCTTACGTTTTCTGAACTGGCGGTTCATTTGCCGACGGAGTATATGGAAAAGATTGGATGGTGTGGTCAAGTATGCTATTTGCATGTTGCAGTCTTGATGTTGGCGTTCAAGCTTGTCCGGTGACGGGAAGATCCTAGGATCTTCATTACAAAGTTGCAAGTACCGCTCCATTCTGCCAGAGGAGTGCTCTGGGCCCTGGCCATCGTAACCGTGGGGAAGCGACAGAACGAGACCGCTTCGCTGGAGCCATTTCACCTCTCCGGAGGCTATGAATTGATCGATGATGCATTGGGCGTTGTTGGCAAAATCTCCAAACTGGGCTTCCCATATCACAAGTGCATTTGGCGACGAGAGCGAGTAGCCGTATTCAAAGCCCAGACTATGAAATTATATTAGCAGGAAGCAATGAAGCAATGAATCACTTTCACAATATACTACTTACACTCCGAATTCGCTCAATGACGAATTGGTGATGACGAAGCTCGCCTGATTGTCGGAAATATGCTTCAAAGGTGTGTAAGTTTCTTCATTCTCCTGGTCATGCACCACGGCATGACGCTGAGAAAATGTGCCTCTCTCCACATCTTGCCCTGATACTCTAACATGGTGGCCCTCTTCGCAGAGTGTACCGAATGCAAGTGCTTCAGCAGTAGACCAATCGATCGACTTGCCCTCATCTACAGCCTTCTTCCTGTTGGCTAGAATTCGCGTAAGGTTTTTATGTACGTGGAAGCCCTCCGGTGCGCCACCTATCACACTGCCAATGTGCTTAAGTCTCTCTGAAGAAACGCCAGTGGGCAAATGTGGCAAGACCTCGGTGGCGAGTTCTTTAGGCGATTTGAACCCATTCCATGCCGATGTCAACCATTCTTTGGAGGTCGGCTGATAGTCCTTGCTTGAATCAAAACTTCTAGTCAACATGCCCCAGACCCATTTCTTGTGCTCCTCAATATCATCTTTTGTGAATGACTCGTCCTTTAGAAGTCTGTCTTCATACTTCTTGAGAGCCGACTCCTGTTGAGCGATGCGCTTATACATTAGTGGCTGGGTAAATGAAGGTTGGTCAGTCTCATTGTGTCCCTGCTTCCTATAGCATACGATGTCTATAACAACATCCTTCTTGAATTCGGCACGCCAATCGGCGGCGACTTGGCACACAAAATTTACAGCTTCTACATCGTCACCATTGACATGAAAGACAGGGGCATCAATAGCTTTTGCAATATCCGAACAGTAGGGAGTTGACCGAGCGAAACGTGGATCCGTCGTGAACCCGACCTGATTGTTTACAATAAGGTGGATAGTTCCGCCGGTGGAGTACGCTGGCAGCGCATGAAATCCCATCGTCTCGTATACGATACCTTGAGCGGCGAAGGCAGCATCGCCATGCAGCAAGACTCCCATCGCCGAAGTGAACTCCTTTTCATCATGGTTGTAATGCTGAATAGCTCTTGTTTTACCCAGCACAACAGGATCCTCCGCCTCAAGATGAGATGGGTTTGCAACAAGGGAAAGTTGTACACGTTTGCCCGAAGGAGTGGGACGCTCGAAGTTCATGCCCAAATGATATTTGACATCTCCAGATCCTTCATCGGACGGTTCCGCAGAACCTCCAAATTCGCTGAAAATAGATTCGTTCGGCTTTCGTACGACGTTGCTAAGTACGTTGAGTCTCCCACGATGGGGCATTCCAATGACAATGTCTTTGACCCCGTAGTCTACACTTCGATCGATGAGAGATTTCATTCCAGGAATCAACGTCTCAGCACCTTCAAGCCCAAATCTTTTGTCATTAGGGTACTTGGTTGCGAGGAATGATTCAAAACTTGAGCTCCAAATTAGGCGATCTAATATCCTACGTTTATCATCCACGGAGTATCTGTATGGATTGGGGACTTCGATGCGATTGCGGATCCAATCACATTGCGCCTTGTCCGGGATATGGATGTACTCCACGCCGTATGCTCCACAGTACAGTCTCTCGCAAACACCGATGATCTCACGCAGAGTCATCTTCTCTCGTCCTTCGGTCTTGAAGCGGGGGAGAATTCCAGGCCCAAGGCTGTATTCCGTGTCAAGATCCTTTTCCGAGAACTGATAATGGTCAAGTTCCAACTCCTTAGGCTTGTGATATCCAAAATGTTCTGCTTCCCCACGAATACCCAGCGGATCTGTCTTGGCCTTGTGGTGCCCACGTGCTTGATATGCCCTCACCAAAAGCTGGACCTTCAAATGGTTTGTGACGTCATGGCCCTGACCCGTAGCATAACCAACGCCAGGCATGTGCTGAGGCACACCACCAGCAGGAGTTGGGACAATTGTAGGTGGAGGTTGAAACGCTTGTGACATGGGCATATTGCCACTCTCCATGTTTCGAAAGTAGACCTGCCATGAGATGTGTACGCTCGTTGGGTCATGTTTCCACTCCATGTACATTTCATCTATGTAGTTCGCTGTATTACCTTGCAGGAAGGAGTCATTTGGGTCCTACATGCGCGAATCTTAGCTCAGATGTAAACTTTGCCAGGTTTGGATCGTAGGGCGCCTACCACTCCTTTATTGGTGTCTTCCGCAGCCGCGGCGTAGGATCGCTGCTGAAACCGTTGCAAAGCCACCGGAGGCTTAGTAAAACGCGTTGGTGTGAGGGTAGAGGTTTTGAGAGCACCAGCTGTACATGCTGAACGGTATTGAGAGCAGCTACCTCGTAAGAGGCGGCTGCTCGAGCCACGAACAGATGTCCTGAGCATCCCGAGGGGGGAGAACTTAGCTCAAAGAGAACCTAGGTGGGTAAAGAGTAACATCTACGAGAACTTCAGTCAAAGCTGACGCTTGTGACCGTTTGCTTTGAGGTTACTCTAACTGACAAGCTTGGATGTAAAAAGCCGCACCGCCAACCCCGGATTCCGCTCCGCTTATTCCGTGTTCCGCTGCCGCTAGATAATCCGCGCTAATCCACATTCGTCCATATGTACCCTGCTGGGATTCTTTGCGACTGACTGCTCTCTCATGGCACCACCACGAGGCTCTGCCGCCTATAAGAAAAAAGATGGCACCCTCGCTCTTTCCAAGGACAGTCACTCTGTTTCTTGGACCCCAGTGGCTCCGCCGGGGTCCAAGCCTGCCTTGACGCTGTCTGTGTCCAGTATTACCAGTGAGTTATGAGGTCACATAAACTTGTATATTGCTCAGAATTGAGTGATTGTCAGATCTCCAGCAGACGCCTGCCAGTAGTCCCAAGGTAATGCTCAAGATTCTTGCTTTGGCACCGGGGAGTTCCGAACCAGAAACACATGTCTTTTCGTTTACATCGCCCACGACTGCAAGGGCTGAGGCAGATGCCATCAAAGATGCTCTTAGCAGAATCATACAGTCGGCAAAAGCTGGAGGTGCTCCACTGGCTGCCCCAGGTGGAGGGGCCTCCTCAGCTGCTATGGCTATTGCCAGTGCAGTATCATCCACGCCCCAAGCTGGTGGAGATATCACCGCCTTCTATGATGATGAGAGACTCAAGTTAGACGTTGAACTACAGCACTCTCTACTGAAGGCGAGTCCTTCGCTTTCGAAAACGTTCATGGAATCTATACGGACAAAGCCAGAAGCAATCAGGAGTTCTCAATTTACAGCACAATTTTGGTCTACAAGAATCCATCTACTACGTGCACACGCCATTGAGAAGAACCAAACCAGAGGTGCTTACAACGTACTTTCGAGTGTAAAGCCGGTGACTGTAGATGGCACCATGAGACTTACAATATCAAAAGAACAAATTCAATTAATCTTCAACCAACATTCTCTGGTCAAACGTGTCTATGACGAAAACGTCCCCAAGCTCAGCGAAAGCTCGTTTTGGGAGAGATTCTTCCAAAGCAGACTATTCAAGAAGCTGAAAGGCGAAAAAATCACCGAAAGTGATCCCACAGACCCAACTCTCGACAAATACCTCCAGGATGACGAAGACACCGAGCGAGCCAAACGCCTCATGGCCTCCCATGTCCCCCACATCATCGACATTGAAGGCAACGAAGAAAACCACAGCCAGCGCAAAGGCAACGCCCCAGACCTCACCATGCGCCCCACCTCCATAGATCGCGTTCCCATAATTCGCACCCTCAATGCCCTAAGTGAGAAAATCATGTCCCACGTCGCCCCCAACGACATCGACCCCTCTCTCCCCATCGGCGTCGACGAAGAAACGTACAATTCCCTCGCGCTGCAAGATCTCCGCGGCGACGCCGAAGAAAACCGCATCATCCTCAACATCAGGGACCAATCCCGCTTTTTCTCTTTGGACAAACAAAACGGCGTCTCTGCTGACGCCCTCCTCTACGCCCGCCAAGACCCCGCCCAAGTTCTCCACCTCCTCCAGAGCAACCTCTCGGACGCAAACAGCCCAGACCTCAACCTCGAAACCGCCATCGGCTTCGACCCCGACAGCGACTCCGACGACTCCGACTCGGAATCCCACCCCAGCAAACCCCCCCACATCGGCGCGCACTCCGCCCTCTCAGCCGCAACATCCCAAATCCTCACCGCGATCTCCCTCCAGCAACACCAAACCTCCTCCACCTCCACCACGATCTCCAGCACCACGCCCCTCCCCCCCCAAATCCACGACCGCCTCACCCTCACCCACGCCACCACCACCGAATTCCTCTCCCACTTCTGGTCCGCCTTCCTCTCCGGCGCGCCCTCCCGCGCTGACTCCGTATTCAACCTCGTTGAGACCCTCAACCGAGCCATGGACCGCATCAACGCGGTTGCTGAGGACGCCGAGGCGGAGAGAGCGAAGGAGGTGGAGAGGGTGAAGCGGCAGATCAAAGAGCGGTATGAGAAGACGGGCAGGAAGGTGCGGTATGATTTCGAAAGTATTGGGGGTGGGGCAAAAGTGGTGCAGCAGCTGCTGGGGCCGACGGTGAGGGCGATTGAGGTGGCGATCGGGGAGTATCGGAAGGCGTTGGGGGAGGGGGGGGAGAGAGATGGGGGTTGAAAGTAACGTTTGAGGGAGGCTCCATTAGGCGATCAGTCTGCACCATTTTGGCATAGCGCCGGCGTCAGTAATAGGGAAGTTATATGTAGATCTTGCAACGTTCTGAGATTTTGAGGTATGGGATTGGGTTAGGGTTGAGAGTATAGTCATCTATGTCCTGACAACTGAAGCACAAGGTGGCTTCACGATCGCTAATTTTCCCATATTCGAATCGTAAGCCAATCCAGCTGCTCCTGACAGCAATCTAACCAACAAGCACAGAACACCCATGCCCCCCCTAATGAATCTAAGCTTTCCGGACGAGGGCCCCCAAGCCCTCCATGCCTCAAGAGACACAGTGCACCGAGCCACTGCCGTCTACGCTTCAGAAGACTAATCCAGGCCAGTATTCCCAACGCAATTTCATACAGCCACCTAACGCCGTTCCAGAGCTCCCACGACATCTTTAGCCCCCATGGACGGTTTAGAAGATTGGACCGCAAACCACCGGTCTCGCATTCACCGCCTGCGCCTCCCGATGATTGACCATCCGCACTCGTTCCTCACCGCAATCTGCCTCCTCAATCCCACAGCAAACGAAACACGTAACCTCCCAGAACTTCTTCCACTTGCTGTCTGCGCCCTCTGCTGCCTGTCGCTCTGCCTCTACTCCTCCCTGTATCTCGTCCGGCGAAGTCTGCGTAGTCTGCTGCTGCGCCACCTCGGCTCCTCTCTGCCCCTTCCCACCCAGGCCCCCTCCCTCGCCTCTAACCCACGGATGCCTCTCCCACACCCTTCCCACGTTGGGCCTGAACCGGCCACAGACCAATACCCCGCCTTCCCCTCTCATAACAACCCCTCTCGGCAGCCCCATCGTCTGCCGCCTCCACTCTATCTCTCCTTCCCCCATCGGCCTGAAATAGTCTCGGAATCTTAGTCTTGGAGCGGGTAAGCGGTAGTTTGCTGCTTCAGGCGTGTTGAACGTGGGTAGGCCAATAGGTGTGGGGGAGCGGTGGGGTGCTGGGTTCACTGGATGATTTGTGCGAGGTATAGTGGTGAGAGGTGTGGGCGAGGGAGATCGGGAGGTTGTTGGTGAGGGGAGGGTGGGTAAGTGATGGGTGGGGAGCGAAAAAGATTGCTTGCGAATGGATTTGAGGGAGAGGGAAGAGCGGAGGGTAGCGAAGGAGCGTTGTTCCGTGATTGTCTCCAAATAGTGCGGGTAGTGGACATTCAGAATCTTTCTCGTGGTTGATGTTGTAGCCGAAGGCGGAGCCAAGTGCGTCTTTCTGGGAAGGAGACGGCGTTTGGGAGGTTTCTTGAGCTCCACACAGGAGGAATCCCAGTCGCCAGTTGCGGCGATGGTTTCAATGTTGGTGGGAGGGATCCACTCGTTGGATGGGACGAGGGAGGCTTCGTAGATGGAGCTGTGGGTACTAGGGATTTCTTCCGAGGAGTCGACATGGGGATGAAAGGCGCGAAGGGAGACTTTGCGGCGGAGCTTAGGGAGGTAGGATCTGGCGTCCACGTAAGGTGGTGATGGTGGAGAAGGAGTGCGGCTATGGGGGGAATTGGTGGTGTCTTCGAGGGGAGGGCGGGAGCGAGGCGGTGTTGTCCGTGATCGATTCATTGAGATGCGTGGGAAATGATGCTCGAAGTAATCCTACAGCGTTTTATGGTAGCAATGCTAATGCCGTAAGGCGTGGAAGCTCATGGGGCCAGACGTAAGCGAGAGTACAGTACCTTAGGTGATGCGAGTGAGTTGAAAGCATGTGGCTCGTTGATTCCTGATCTGGAAGTTGCACTGAGTGACGGAACTAGTCGACGACGACAACTTCCGTAAGAAAAGTTTTATGAATGACTAATCGATACAATGGAGAAAACCGATCATGCACTAGACTTTCTTTGTCTTTAGGGCTAACAGACCTCCTGTCCCAGTAGAGGCTTTTCATGTTCTTTTCCGTAATCTTCGTTGAATATAATGTACACTCCAATCCCATTTTCAGTCTAGCAAGTAGTTATGGCGTGCCGTTTTCGTTTGGTACTCGTTACACCCCACTAATGTCAATATGTACTTCCAATTCGTGAGTAGTATACAGAAAGGCTGGCATGTTCCCCTTTCTATCCAGTCAGACATGGTGTACTCTACTACGCAGAATTAGTGTAACAGAACCTCTGAAGCTCCCCGCAGACTCCAATCGAAATGCAAAATCTGATACCAGCACATGCCCGGCAAGTAACAAGCGTCGTGATAAAAGCTTTAACGGCTGTTTCGAAAGCCTTCCGAAAAGACCATCGCAGCATCTCGGTGGCTCATATAATCTCAGTGTGCGGTCATACTCTGGCTCAAAGAAGATTTCCCTGTAGACTGGTCTCGTTTTAAGGTGCGAACGAGCGCTTCCAACTTTCGGCGTTCGTCTTGCTCAGCCTAATTCTGCCGTTAGCCTCTCCATGATGCAGCATACAATGACGCTACTCACCCTTAAAGCCTTCATGTTCTCCGCCCTGGTCTCTCTCATCATCTTTTTGAATTCGTTCTTCAGTACACTCGTGCTTGTAGTTCCTGGAACCATTACTTCTCTGCCAGCAGAACCTGGACTTTGCGTGCCAAGCCAGCGCAGCTTCTCCTCACTCAGCTGACCTTCGAGGGCCTCACATCGATCTCGTAAGCTGTCAACGTAGCTCTCAAGCTGGTCTCGTTCTTTCTCAAACTCAATGCTGGCCTTAGTCATCACCTCATATTCGCTAATGGTCTCAAAAAGCTCGCGTTGTAGAGCTTGCACTCTCTGTGCCATCTCCGCATGCTTGCCGCTGACTGTGTCGTTCTGCGCCTTGAGTGCTGATAGTTCACTAAGTAAAGATGTGTTACGTTCATTAAGCTCTTCAAGTTCTTTTTGCATGGCAGGGTTTGGTATCCCCTCAGCCGCTCGTTGGGCCCTTGTGCCGTAAGCTCCGTCAAGCTCAGCTCTTGCAATGATGACCTCTGTTTGCAGGCGAACCATCTCACCCTCCAAATCTTTCATTTCGTTCTGGGCTTTCTCGGCTTCTTGAGTCTTGGCCTCGATAGCTTGCCTAAGACTCTCCTCGTTCACTTCTTGATGTGCTTTGGCTTCTTTAAGTACTGCTATATCGGCAAAAAGATCCTGAATCCGCTGATCAGATTCTTCTAATCTGCCTTTATGATCTGCACCTAGACCTGCAATTTCAGCCTCAAGTTTCTCAATTTCTTGTTGCTTGGCTCGCAGCTCGGCATGAAAACGCTCCTCCGCCTCTTTGAGGACGTGATGTTCTTGCAAAGCAGCTTCCTGCCTTGACGCGTCAAACCGCTCCGTAAGAAGCGCCAACTCGTCCTTGGTCTCGTTAACTTCTTTGTCTTTCGCTTCAAACTCCTTCTTTGCCTGCTCAAGAGCCATGGTCTGCTCCGAAACCTGCGCATCCTTCTGGGCATCAGATTTGCTATTCAGGTCTCTTTGCTGCTGGACCTGCCGTTTCAGAATCTCCTTTTGATCCTGCAACTCGGTGACTCGGATGTGAAGAGATTGAACCTTAGCAGAAAAGGATTGCAAGGAAAATTTTTCGTGAGGTACGGCTTGCTGGACTTCGCCGTTTTGCTGGGTTCTTCGCCTGGAGTCTTCTTCCCCTGCAATCAATATGTCCCACAACCCTAAAAGGGTAGTTTCGAATTGCTCTGCTTTTTCTTCGTGACCAACGGCTCTAGATGACATGGCTTGTCCATCTTCCATAAAACGTTGAACACTCTGCTCTAAGGTATCCAGCCCGTTCTCAAGGTAGCCTATTTGTTCTTTTGTGCTTTGGCCTGAGACTTGAGGAGGCAAAGGATATCCTGCATTCTGTTCCTTGCCACTCCGGGATATGATACCATGAAGCTGACTGTTGAGGTCCTCTAGTCTCTCCTCTATAGCATATGCCGATTGCTTAGCATTTTGCGATATGACATTCCGATCCTGCTGGATGGCCTCGAGACCCTTCTCGAGGTAACTCAATTGGTCTTGAAGCGCAAGTTCTGCCCCCTCGTCTTCGTGAGTTCGGACTGGAGGGGCTGGCATTGGCTGACGTAGTGTTGCGGATTGGGCGATTGATTCTCTCAAGTGCTGATTGAGCTCCTCAAGTTTTCTTTCCGTCTCCAGAATCGTTTGCGTCTGCTGTGCAAAAGTGTCGCTCCGGCCGTTAGTCTGAGCATCTCCAATTTCTAGCATACCGTCAAGAGTCCGGTAGAAACTGAGATCATCGAAATCATGAGCTAGATTGATTTGACGAGAACCGTCACGGCCGTTGAGGAAATCCGGTAAGCTTTCAGGTGTGTGAGGTGGCATGTCGTTCTTCAAGAAACCCTTGTGGGTCATCTGTAGAACCCCAGCGGTGTGTTCCAGTAATCGCTTCTGTAGATCCTGTGCCCGTTTCTCCAGCTTCCACAGCTCTTGGGCCAGAGCTTCGCACTTCCTCGCGCTGGAAGCCATTTCATCGTCCGTCTTATTCAAAAGATCAACACTACCACCTCTACTACCCATTATGCTTCTTCGATGCCTTTTGGGGGAGTCCTTGGTTCCGTTCGCCGTACTCTCCCGGCTAGCATTGGGTGAGTACAGCCGGTTGAGAGACTGCGCTGCATCGCGGAGCTTGCTTTCGAGGACTAGCTTGCGCTTGGTCGCATCAATCCGAGTATCAAGAAGTGAAAGCTCCTTTTTAAGGTCGTCTATTTCCTCAAAGGACAGGACTTCATACTGCTGGCTGTCACCCATTGCCGTTTCCATAAGCAGGTGCATCGAGACAGGGTCGTTCGAGTCGAGCAGCGGTGAACTTCGCGGATGCACTTTGTTGAGCTACGTAGATAGTCAGAAGTACCCAGGTCTTTTGTAAGTGGTGCACTCACAGGGTTGAAACGCGGGTGATCTTCGTTCGAGCTTTCGAGTGAGCCCCGATATCCATCCAGGAGTACCGCCGATGAGGGCTGCACCTGAGAAATAGGCCCAGCACCATATCGGGAGTCGCTCTGGGACGAATACGAGAATTGTCGCCCGTGGCCGTTCATTGCGAGAGATAGTTGTTGGTGAGCTCAGTGGCTTTTAGGAGGAAGAGCGGTCCGTTAAGAGGTTACACGCTTTGCTCATTGCACAGGGAGTAGCGGATCGCCTCCATGGCATCTCGCCATAACAGTAAGACACAGTTATATGGACCGCCTCGTGCCCGTATGACTGTCTATTTCTGAATTACATATCCTCCTCGCCTCGGGACCTCAGACGTGGGGGGCTAAGCCCCTTCGGGTTAGCTCTGGTTACTTTTCAGTGCAGCCTCCGTAAAGTAGTAAGCAAAGCGCTAACCCTGAGGGGCTTAGCCCCGCACGTCTGAAATCCTGAGGCAACCATCCTCCCGATTGTTGCCTCACGTGCACCTCTGCGTCCGGATTAACGAATTCTTCGTCCATTTCTGTCCACACTCTCAGTAAGAGCTGTTAAAAAAACATAGAGTACTTAAATGCCGTGCTATGTAGAACTACTATCAGTTCAAAATTTCCTGGCTCTTTTTAGCCTGAATCATTCAAGATTCGAAGATTGATCAAAATTCAAGATAACGTTCTTTTTTTTTCTCCAAAACATTTAATGCAACTATTTGTTGATTCCGCCATTTTGAGGGACTGATACATGATCTTTCGCAGCGATATGGCAAGGCTGTCATTTATGTTGGTAGACAGTCCTCTCTACGAAGACTGGTCATTGTTTGCGGACTTGACCTCGTGGTGATCTGTGACACTCATATAGTTTTGACATCATGTTCTTCGCAAATGCACAGCTAATGAATGGGGAAAAGCTTAAGATGGCACCTCTTTACTAATTATGATAGTGCTCTACTGAGCAACAGCAATGGCACGGTACCTCATTTTGCCGCTCTCAAGACGGTCAAAAGCCTTGTTCAAACCTTCCTCAGTCATTGGGAACTCCTCGACCCAAGGGTGGATGTTGTGCTTTGCCGCAAATTCAAGCATTCTGACGGTATTTTGACGAGCTGCACCGGCTCCGAACCTGGATTGTTGAGAAACCGGTCAATTGAAGCCTTGTTGAGGAACAAAATATCACAGGGCGATAAATTGACTTACGTGAGTTTGTAGCCGCCGACAAGGAAGGGGATATAACTGTAAGATCAGGACCGTCAAGAGTTGTTCTCAAGGACACTCCAAAATGTAAAAGCTTAGAGGTACGTACGGTATAGCTAGATCTTTCATCTGCACCGTCAGAGGAATAACCCACGCCTGCGGCGCCAAAGCAAGAAAGAACGTCTTCAAATCTGGCACCTCAGTCGTCGTAAAGATCATGCAATTCACACCCTCCCTTTTTCCCTCTGCAACCCCAGGAAGTTCCAGCTTTTCCACGCCTTTGGTGGTATAAAACTCATCTGCCCCGAGCTTGAAGGCATCTTCTCTTTTGGAGTCTGTCGACGAGTACACTATAACGGTATAGCCCATGGCCTTGGCAAATTGAATGGCGAGGTGACCTAAACCGCCTACGCCTACTACACCCACGATTGCGTTGGCGGCGAGGTCCGCCGTTACCAGGGCTTGATAGACGGTAGGCTAGAAAATCGGTTCATCAGTCGTATCCGGAGCTTCCGTTGACGGTTGAGTTGTCAAAGATCTCAGCTTACCCCAGCACAAACGAAAGGACCAGCATATTTCGAGTCCATCTCGTCAGGAACCTTGAAGGCTTGCTGCTCTTCACGAATAGCATAATCTCCAAGAGTTCCTTGATCGAGCTCATCAAGGCCGAAGTTCTTTGCTTCATTGCAGTACTGACGATAGCCCGTCATACATGGAATGCAATGTCCACAAGTCTATCAGTTCTTCTCGTTAACCTTTTTAAAGACTGCACGTCCAACCAAAGGAGCCAACGGAGGCTTTACGCTGTATACATATCTATTACGCGTAAGCACCCAACATTTGTTTTATCAAACCAGCCACGAATGCTGGCCTTACCCAACAACCACTCTATCCCCAACTTTGATATACCTCGTCGCCGAACCGACTTGTTCCACAATGCCAACGCCTTCATGCCCGAGACCGCACGCTCCTTGCCTACGATGATGGACGTCGGTAAAGCAGATACCCGAATGCGTGATCCTAACCGCTACCTCCGAAGGACTGAGCTCTCGGGTTATCGGCTCGCGGACTGTGATCTTGCCAGACTCGGAGCCATGGTAGATGTTCAAGGGTAATTTGATTTGAGTCTGAGACATGACGGGAAACTATCTGTCGTTTTTATTCTATCCGGACATTGCGGGTGATAGCTGGTGAGTATGTAGCTGCTTGAGGCCGATGGAGAGATATTTTAATAGTGAGGTTGAAATAGAGTGAAAGGGAAGGAGCTTTGTCACGGACATGCATTTAATCAATCGCCAACTAATTACCATCATGTAGATGAGGTTCCTCAACACCAGGAGTTGAACGAAGAGGATTGGTCATGCATGCATATAACAGAATTGCGGTTCGGTAAGGTAGGTATTAACCAATGATCGTTATGCAGGTCACTGAAAGTTGAGTAATCTTTTTGCAGAAAATGACTTTTTAAAACGAAAATAATTTATAATCCAATATTTCTTCTACATATCTGTTGCAGGAACCGTGCATAGGCGACAGAGGGGTGGGAGGTGTAGCGCAGTTATTTTGACGGCAAAAAAGCCATATGAGAGACTACGCTGTGCAATGGGATTGGATGGATGGATATACCATGTTGCAGATGCAGACCCTAATTTGAAACCCTAGAGTGAAATATACACAGATAAAGTGCCCTCTCATTCGATATTCCCAGCAGGACTTTGCAAGTGCGTTAAAAGGCCGTTAATCCAAGTTTACTCCGTACCAAGAAAAAGTAGTGTACCGATATTCAAAAAAAGAAAAAAGGAAATTCAATACGTCGTCGAGATATTCCCATGTCCAGCCTCGAGCCTGCCAAGTTTCTCAGGCTTCTTCTTCGCCATCATCCGCTGCATGCTCCAGACGTAAATGATGAATGTGAGAACGTATATCATGGCCTGGACGATCGTGGTGTAGAAGGCTCCAGTCTGTATGTCGATGTTAGTTGCAGTGTAACATTCAGAGCGAACAGCCATAGAACAAGGCTCACCTGGGTGGTACACAGCTTCCCAAAATCCACAAAGCTTTGGACTTCTTCCTGAATGGCGTCTGCCTGAGACCCACAACTGTAGCCCCAGAGATCTTTGCCAGTGTTCGCCATCTTGAACAGTCCCATACTAACGGCCCATAACCAGCACATGCACAGCGAGCAGAGCGTACCCGATATAGCCCGCCACGCTGCTCGTCGTGTTGGCCTTTTCTACGCCCCGGAAGTAGGCGCAGATGGTGAAGATGTTGAGGACGACGGTGACCAGTGATACAGCTAGAAGCATGAAGGTGGGCCAGAGCATCGTTGGACTTGCCCATATCGATGTGCCGTGGGCGGTGTGGTTCTTGGTTGTATAATATTTGACCAGGGCGTAGGTCATGGTGCCGGCGATGAGGATTGATAGTAAGGTGCTCAGGGTTCTCTGAATAACTCGGAATACTCGTATACGTCGTTTGATTCGCTGTTGTATTCAGCTTTTTGGCCATGGTCTCTTTTGCTACGGGGTCGGAACTCCCAAAGATCAGGCAGGGGAAGATAGAAACAGGATAGATCAAGCGGTCAATGGTATTTGCTTTTGCCGTAAAAATACTTTGACAGGGAGACTTGATTGAAAGAAGGGAAAACGAAAGTATAGAGCTGCTGGGCATGGAATGAGCTTACCAGGTCACGGCTCCGCATCGCAACCACGTCAACTTGCGCTTCATTCTTGCCAAAGCCCGGCGACGCCTGTAAAGCATACTCACTGATGAGGGGCTCCTTTGCAGGATGTAGTGGGCGCGACATGATGAAGGATGGAAACTGTGGAAAGGAGGATTCTTCTTATCAGAGGAAGCGGAATTTCAACGAAGAAAGCGCAAAACGGGATACACAAAAACATCGAGTCGGCCCTTTACCTCATATATCTCAGCCCCGCGTGGTTAGGGCTGGAAGCTACTTTAGACATGTGGTCGAGCATTACAGCACTGGTTCTGGCTCTGCAGCCCCAGACTTATTCGCTAATCTGGACACCCTCGAAGAATCAATTCAGCCCTGGGAAACGGTCTCACTGGTAGCGATTGATCGAGAGCATTTCAAGGGCGTTTTTCTAAGCGAATGAGATATCAAGCGTTGAAGCGCCTTATTACGCTTTTCTGCTTATTCCTGGATCGAGGATGGCGTGAATGGCGGATTGAGCTTGGTGTCGAGCTTGGTATCGAGCTTGGTGTCGGAACTCGTAGTGAGCTTGTCAACAAGGCGGCTTCGTAGAGGGCATACGGGCGTACTGTGAAAAGATCAGGTAAGGTAACGGTGCACTCGCGCCATGCACGACGAGACCGTTCTTTGATATGGAGGCGACCTCATGAGTTGTTTAGGGGCCAATGGCGGAGTCGAGTCAATCCGACAAGCGCAAACCAAGCGTGTTCAAAGAACAACTCAATGCTTAGCATCAGCTGAGGCTTGATGTATCCACCATGCTTGCTAACTAACGCACGATCCACTCGATTGGGGTTGTTCCACGGCTCTGAGTCTCTTCGAAAGTGTCGACTGCAAGCCGCTACATTGCTCCTGTGACCCGGAGAACTTGGCCTGGCGTCCTTCCCATGGTTCCGCTCCGCTGCGCTTTGGCGGAGACCGCAGAGTGGGAATTGAAGCACGCAGATGCATATTATACGCAAATTATCACCATAACGAGCTTTCCTGCCCGGCAAGACTCCATCTATCTAACTTCAGCAGCAGGCCCCCGGAAGCTCGGCCTAGATATGGGTAGGTGTTTTGGTTACCATCTACATACCTAGGTTGCTTAGAACGAGGAAGTGGTTCCAATTGCTCTACCTCCTCCGTACGTACTGAAGAGCCTATTCAAGCACTTTCCAACATATTAATCACGTCTACTAGAAGCTTGTCATGAAGCATTATTGCTATTAACCGTGCAGCTCGAACATTGACGACAGTCGGTATAACGAACAGCGAGCAGAACGCCTAGGCACAGCTTTGCTGGATGTCAGAAATCAATCTTTACTCTTTCAACAAGGAATGAACTGTTAAAAAGAAAAAGTTGTAATGATCAGGGAGGTAAACTAGAGCACGACATCTAGATTATAAAGTATAGGGTATGTATATAGCTAAGAGATAAAAGCAACGTTGCCCAGCGTTTTGTTGACCTTTTTTAAAACAAAAATACTTCTCTTCTGACAACTCATTTTGCACACAGACTGAATCCGAGTCTCGGGCAAGAAGCATCCTTCCTCTTCCCCATCCCCCGGGAGGAAAAATTCCCCCGTCCACCATTTCCCGCACTTCCCCTACCTCATCCACTAACCCAACTGCCATCCCCCCACAACCATCCCTCATTTACCCTCGTCCAAACCAACAACGCAGCCCTTCCACTTCCACTTCCACTTCCACTTCCACTTCCTCTCCTCCCCCCTCCCCCCACCCCCCTCCTAACCAAAACCCAAAACCCAAAACTCAAAACCCAAACCCCAAACCCCAAACCCCTTAATTCCCCCATCCCAACAACCCACAACCCACTACCCACAACCCACTTCTTCTCGCACTCGCACTCGCACTCGAACTCGCACTCGCGATCGATACCCGTAACAGCCTCTCTTTTTCCAGGTCCCCCGAAACCACCAACCCAACCCCCCCCTGCTGACTGCGAATCCTCCACGCCCTGTCCCAACGCCCCTCCCTCTTCCAACTCGCTCTTTGAGTTTGCATTCTAATCTATCTATAGATCCACCTTCCCAAAAGAAAAGAAAAAAAACCCGCCAACCCCGTTTATTTTACCCAACCCTACTACAGTACCCCTCCTCCCCTTTCCCCCCCCCAACCCGGGGGCGGCAGAATCAGATTTATGTAGGTCGTTGAGGTAAGGCGATAGTTGCCCTTGTTGTGGGGGTTTGCGAGGTGGTTAGGATGGGGGTGAGAGGATGCTAGGGTATTGATGAAGAGAGGGGAGAGGTGGGTGGGTTGAGGTTGGGGTGAGGCAGATTGGGGGAGGGTATGGTTGTGAGGGTGTGTGATTATGGGGGCAGGGCGGGTTGGATGGGTGAGGTAGGCGCGTAGAGTTGTGGTTTAGAAGGTGAGGCGGGAGGCAGGATTGGGATTGGGTGAGGGATAGCAAGGGGTATGCTGGCCTGGATGGCAGTGTACGGGGGAACATACATATTAATGTTTAAGCTTATACGAAGCGAGATGTTGCGCTGAAGAAAACGAATGTGGCAACCTGTAACGAACATGCCCCGCTGTTCCGAGTCTAGACGATGTTCAAATCAACGCCTTGCAACGCTGCAGAACTTCATGTAGACTCTAGCCTGGAAAGCCAGTTGACAATCTACGATACACAGCATCGTCAGCTTCATCATCACTTCGCCGCTCACCCAGTGCAAAAGAAAGAAAAACTCACCATCATAGCCTGCACCAACCCCACCCTCATCCCATAATTACTCCCATCCCAACTCCCCGCCTGCAACGTCAAGTTATACATCCCCAAAGTCTCCACCTCCCTCGCCCTGGCCTCCTTGGCCATCTCCACCGTGTAATGCCACAGCGCATTATTGCCCTGACTTAGAATCTGCCCGGGTGGTTTGAGGTGGCCGGCAGCGGTGGGACCGACCCAGATGATGGGTACGTTACGGGCAGAGGCATCGGCGAGTGTAATCCACTCGTCCATGGAGGCTGTGGCGAGGGGCCAGGAGAGGGCGGTGCTGAGGGAGAGGGAGTGGATTAGTGGGACGGGTTTGTAGGAGTCGGGGTCTTTCGAGAGGACGCCGGCGAGGGCGGTATGCAGGTCCGGGGAGGCGGGGGATCCGGTGATGGGGAGGAAGATGTGGGGCGTGCCTGTGGTTGTCAGATCGATGTCAATGCTTTGAGAGGTGTTGACATCACTCACGGTCGCAGTAATAGGGACTCTTATGCCCGCTTCCTCCGTCGTTGTCAATCACGTCCTGGCTAGAAGTGACGACAAACTTAGAGCAGCCAGTATTGGTGAATTGGCCGTCACATCTGCAGACGTCCTGTTCGCTTTCCTTCATCTCCCATTGCTTAAGACTCCCCATTGCAATATTTTCGCGGAGGAGCATGTTAAAGGCGGCATAAATATGTTGAAGCATGTCGTCGCCAACAAACACAACGGCGTCAAAGCGTTCAAGGATCATGCAGATCTCTGGGGTCGAGTACCAGCGGTAGTGGCATCCTGCCGGGAAGAAGGGTGCATCAAATCCATGGCGGCCACCGCCGTTCATGGCAGTCAGAAGGCTTGCACGGTTATGGCAGTAGGAAGACTGCTTCTTTCCATCTACGGTAGAAACGACTGGCGGATCGTACAGATCTCTTGAAGTAAGGCCACATTCTTGATGTCCTTCGAAGTGGTTGAAGTAGCTTGAAGATCGTGAGCACATGGACAAGCACGAAAGAAGTAGGTTACCTGCTCTTCGATAGCATCACGGGAAAGAGGTATCCTATCTATCCGGTTGGACGAAGCACGAAAGGAGGTCATCATCCAGAGCAAGGTAATAGCTACGAGGATCAGGATCACTCCAGTCCTCTTGTAACCCCCAACAGGTTTACCGCTGCGAGGCATCACGTCTCGAGGGCTTTCCATTCCTTGGATGTGTTGGGGAGTCTGAGGCGCACTCGCAAAGCGTGGAAAAGGGTAGGCCATGACGGTTGTGGGTGACTTTGTGGTGGATTGTTCGTGGAGCTTTCGGTTGACTGGTTGCAGTTCTGATGCTGATGAGATTGGGAAGGGGCAAAAAGGAAATCATTCATTTTTCTGCGACGTTCAAAGTGATTGGAGTTTAATGGAGCCATTAAGTAGGCTTTGATAGTCTACAACAATTGAAATACAGCACTGAATTGTTCGATGGAGACAATGACACGACTTTTGGTGATGATGGACATTTAATCCGACAGCTTTTTCCAGATCCTCCAGTCGCCCATTGGGGGAATACAACACCATGGTTGCGGGGGATTGCTCCTTATAGAGTTGAATGGTCGGTTCAAGGCGTTCAAAGTCTACAGCTCGGACAAGCTAGACGTCAAGCATATCATGACCTTAGCCCGAGTTCTACTTCTACCCCGGGACTATTAGGATGGCAGGGCGCATCCGCGGAAACATGAGGAACCTAGTCGGACAGGCGGAGGAGGTTCAACCCATTGTTTTCGACATTGCTGCAGAGTGTACTGTCGATACAGACAGCTCAAGATGGATCGCTGCTAGAGTAGAGGAGGCAGATGGAGGTAGCAGCTCGATAATGAAATCCTTCGGTACCTAATGGCGAGGAGTTGAAATGGAATAATGGCCCGTGAGATCACATGTGACGCTGAACTAGATACAGTAGCAGGGATTTACGCGAGTATGGTACAATGTACGGAATACAGCCGGAGATGTGGGGGAAAGGGAAAGTTACCGGACCAGAGGCTCTACGGTACAGTAGAGTAGAGCTTCCGCCAGCAGCCATGACTCGATTATATTTCAACTGGATCTTAACCTATTCATACCTATTCATACCTATTTAATATCCCTTAAAACACTCCCAAGCGTGATACAAAGCTCTATCAATTCTCCGTCCATCGATTGTACTTCAGCTTATCATTATATTATACATCCATTGAAGTTCAGTGAGGGGCACATTCACCACTCCCCAGTCAATAGCCTCGGCAACGTTGTATAAATCCTGGATTGAGAGTCCTTGAGCGAAGGGCCTTGAAAGGCTGAAGGGGATTAGAGGCTTATAGAAACAATTAGGCTTTGGACCTAGAAAGAGCAACATGTCATGGAAAAAGTCCGAGGCGCTGATGGAGACCATCAAGCATTACTCCCATTTCCCAGCCACAGGTGTGAGTCTGCGGCAGATGGTTCAATTTGGGGAGAAACCCTCGATAGGTGAGATTCGTCTCTTGTGGGACCTGTAGGGGACGAAAGCTGACGAGGCTGCTTGCAGGCACACTGTTCCGCGCTTCTCAATTTCTGTCAGAGGAACTTCCAATCCGATTAGCACACCGAGTCCAAGAGCTTGGGGATCTACCCGATGGATTGAACGAGATGCCTTCCATCAAAAGGGTGCAGGATTGGTATGCACAATCGTTTGAGGATATCACAGCGCTCCCCCGACCCACTCTACCCAAAGACCTACGAGAACGTCTTCTACGGCCCTCAAAGCCAAGCGCACGGGAACACAAAATCCTGAGCGAAACCACCCAAAATCCAAGCGTTAGACAAGGGCAATACCGCTCCCTACCGAAAGGTAACGGCAAAGAGAATGGCAACGGCAACGGCGTCAAATCCTCCTCAAGACGCTATTTCGCCGCTGCGGACGACGGCGGCGACTGGCCTCCTGAACTCAACGACTACAACAAACGCTTTGCTAAAACCCTTGAAGGCATCAAAAGACGGCACGACAGCGTCGTCACAACCGTAGCTCAGGGAATCCTCGAATACAAACGCAAAAAACAACGCATGCAAATCGACTCGAATATCCAAGCGTTCCTCGACCGCTTCTACATGTCCCGTATCGGCATACGTATGCTGATCGGGCAGCATATCGCTCTCACGGACCGGAAACAAACATCGGACCCGAATTACGTCGGCATCATCTGCACCGCAACCAACGTCCGCGAACTCGCGCAAGAAGCCATTGAAAACGCCCGCTTCGTCTGTGAGGACCACTACGGTCTATTCGACGCCCCAAAGGTCCAGCTTGTCTGCAAATCCGACCTGCATTTCATGTACGTCCCTGGTCATCTCTCGCACATGCTGTTCGAAACGCTCAAAAACTCGTTACGAGCGGTGGTGGAAACACACGGGCAGGACAAACAGGAGTTCCCGGTTACAAAAGTCATCATAGCAGAAGGAAAAGAGGATATTACAATCAAGATCAGCGATGAGGGGGGTGGCATACCGAGGAGTACTATTCCGCTGGTCTGGACGTACATGTACACGACGGTGGAAACGACACCTAATCTGGATCCGGATTTCAACAAGAGCGATTTCAAAGCTCCCATGGCTGGATTCGGATATGGTCTCCCTATCAGTCGACTCTATGCCCGGTACTTTGGCGGCGACCTGAAATTAATCAGCATGGAAGGGTAAGTCTATTCCGCGTCCATCCCGCCTCCCTCCGCATCTTTCCCCCTCTCCCCAGTCTTTTACCTCCAATCATTCTCAAAGAAACTAACCACCCCTCTACACATCCAGCTACGGCACAGACGTCTACCTACACCTGAACCGACTCTCATCATCCTCGGAACCGCTGCAATAGCAACTAAGCGTCATGAGGGGCGAGCAGCGACCCCAAGGATTGACAATGACGGCGATGATTCGCTCGAGGCTGAAGGGGAGGGAGGTGAGTGTGAGGAGGCAGGTTGGGGATGCAGAGAGTATGGTTAATGAGGAGGGGGCCGGGAGAGCGGCGGAGGTGTGAGTAAGAGTACGGGAGAGATGGGGACGGGGGAACCGTGTGGAAGAAGGGAGAGAGGTGGGGCAGGGATGGAGGGGAGGTTGTAGATAGTATATACGAACATTGGAAACGGTGGGAGCGGAAAACATAAACTTAGCATACCGTAACGAATCATCAACTCATACAAATCATATCATTAATCCATCCATCCCCCACCCCACCCCACCCCACCCCACCTCACCTCACCTCTTCCTCCCCCCCCTCCCACCTCTACTGCCTCCCTTCCCCCCCTCCCCACCATCCCCCCCCTCCCCCTCATCCACCCACTCCTCCCCCGCCCCGCGCTCCTCGAGCCCAACCATCAGTTTCTGGAACCGCAGCCGCGTCTGCGGTATACTCTACATCTCGCGGGCTTTGTTAGACATTGCCAAGGAAGGGATTTTTGGAAAAGAAGAAGAAGAAGAAGAAGAAGAAGAAAAAGAAGAAAGAAAACACAAACCTCGCCCCTGCTCCCCGCGAACCAGGCCAGCATCTCCCAGCTCGCCAGCACCTCCGCCGCGCGCCGTTTGCGCTCTTGGGTTTCCCAGAGCTCGGATCTGGCGGCGCCTGCGTCGGTGGTGGTGGTGGTGGGGGTGGGGTGGGGTTTTGGGGGGTGGCCGCGGGCGAGGCGGTCGCGGGTTAGAGCTGCGGAAGGGGTGGGGTTGGCGCGGGGGTGGGGGTGGGGGTGGGGGGGCATGGTTGTTGTTGTGTGTGGTGTGGGTGGGGAGGGGAACTGCTTGGGGGGTGGGGGTTAGATTTGGGGGGGGGTTTCTTGGTGGGATTTGAGGGGGGGATAGGGGGTTGGTTGGTTTAGGGGGGGTGATATTTGGGGGGTTGATGCGAGAGGTGAGGTGCGTAAGACGATAGATGGAAAGGCCCGGCCCGTAGCAGAAGGGCGATTCGCGCTGAAATAAAGAGAAGGGAATCGAGACTGGGGGATGATGGATCGCTCTGCACGAACGAGCGAGTGGAGGAGGAGGAGGAGGAAGGAAAAACATTCCAATTACGGCGGTTCTACTGCCAAACACCACACGCCGGGGGAATCAAAATGGATGTCAAGGATTCAACAAACAAATCTTGAACGCGAATTCGGGAAACCGCAACGTCCTTTTGCTTTCTAGATAGACCAACAAGTGCAAAGAAAAGACGCAACGGGCGTGCAGTTGTCTGGAATCTTTGAAAGCAATGGTGTGAGACAGTGCCGGCTGGGGTGAAGGGTTCATGTACATACTACGGGTAAAAGAAGACGAGGGCCGGGTGGGTACGTACTTTACGATCCTGCGCGATGTGTTTTTGCGGGTGATGCTGGAAGGGGATGGCTGCGGGTTTGGTGGAGTGGTGCTTAGGATTAAGGTAAGGGATGGTTGATGGTGATGTAGTGGAGAGGTGCCAGATGAAAGGCAGGTATGGTCGGAAGTTGCCCCTTTAAGCGAGGGTTACACCGGAATTCTACCGACACACAACCACCGATTTCCCATTCTCACGACTCAATTACACATCCAGAACCAACTCTCCCGTGTATCTCCTACATTCCCTCATCCTACGCTACATATGATACACATCGATACAGGAATCCTAGAATCAGCCGCCGTCGTTGAATGATTCTCGTCCATGGCTACGCCTACGCCTGCGAAAACGAGAAGAAAAATCGTAGGGTTACATGTACGATAGCCTGAGAGACATGGCTCGCTGAGTCTGGTATCATGGAACAAAAAAGGGGAATCTTCCAACTGTTTCCGGTCTTTGATACAATGAACGCTGTTCGAAGGTGTACGGTGGGGTCGCTTTGCGGCGCATGAGGAACTATAACGAGCAGTCTATCCAATGTTTAATGGCGCGGCAATGCTCAGATCCTGTAGCTTTGATGGGATGCGAGATTGTGTACCGCGAATGCTTGTATGACGCGGGCTGAGATTGTAATTGGCGGTTGTGGGTTTGGCCATAGTGAGGTCAAAGCTGGCGAAAGCGTTCTTACACAAGGCATGTTGCATCATTTTATGCTCGGTGGCGCTCAGAAGTTACTTTCGTCTTCGGAGTGCCATCGAACGCATCGCGTTCAACTTGGTCCGTCAGGTAGAAATCTGGGTGAAAAGTCCAACTTGAACGTTGACATTTCGCCACGCTCGGACTAAGGTCGAAAGTTGATAATCGCAATCTTCCAAAATTAGTCTTCGCTCTTGAGATAGCTTGTACCCGAACAGGAAATCGACATACCTGACTGCCCAGCCCGTAAGCGAGTTTCCCACCGTCGGCATCCCAACTCAACGAGTGTGTTGGTCCCTCTTCTTCCTCTCCGATACCGCTATCTTGATCTATTCCATTGACCACAGGGCTCTGCCATTTTCCAGGTTCGCCTTTCCAGCCTGCTTTTGGCATTCCACCTACGTCAGCGTTCCATATCAGGACCCGGTCCCAGCTCGCTGCTGCGACAAGGTAGCCGTCTGGCGTGAAACTAATGGCCATAGGAGATGTACTGTGGCCGAGGCTGAGAACATGGACTGTGGTGAATGGTTGGTTAGCATCCCAGATCCTTATGTTGCCGTCGAGGGATGAGGTTGCGAGTAGTCGGGGAGAAGTACAAGTGTAGGATGAAGGATTGGAAATTGGTTGGTAGGCAAGGGCGGTAATCTCGGCATCGTGAGCTGTGGTGGTTTTCAGATTACCCGTGGCATCGATGATTCCGAGTACTGCGGATTCTTCGGCCGCTATGGCAGTCGTTTTGCTTGCAGTGTCGAAACGAATGTGTGTCCAACTTTGGTATTTTTCTTCATCGGTGCGACTATGGAGGGCAACAATCCGTTGAGTCTCGATGGACATCTGTACAATGCAATTTTGACCACATATAGTAAAATTCTGATCATCAGACCATGCTGCATCCATTACAACGTCATGTAACTCAAGAGGGCACAGAGCATCTGATGATCGTGTATCCCAGACCATCAAGGCACTCCCCCCCCTCCTAGAGGATGTAATACCCAGCAGGTGGGTTCCAGAAGGGTTCCAACGGAACATCAGGATCATATCCGGTACTGTCCTTAGCTCATCTAGTGATCTGCCGGTTTTATCCCACAAAGACACGTCGCCAGTCCGGCCTAGAGTATCGCTCCGAGTTGCGACAGCGAGGATTTCACCGTCGGAACTCCATGCCATTGCCGTTACCGAAGAACCATCCGACGGACCCAGTGTATCGACAAACTGCTGCTGTTGCTGACGCTCAGGGCATGTGCCCTCGGGAGACAGGATGGTTTTGGTCGAGACGGTCCAAATGCGGCATAGCGCTTCGCCTCCAGTGGCCAAGATTTGGGGATCTTGGGGATTCCAGGCGGTGTGCATCACGTTTTTATCCGGCACACACAGCAGGCTTGTTTCGGGCCCTAGCTCGCGAACCTTGTCGCTCTGCACACCCACGCTCTCTCCATTCGTCAGGGTTAGTGTGTGCGTCCTAGTCTGAATGCTGCTGCTCGCATGCTGCTGCTGCTGATCGGGCGCACGCGCATCATCATCATCATCATCATCATCAACCCCTTCCCCATCCCCATCCTCATCCTCATCCATATCCATGCCGTTTCCAGCCCCTTCCGCTACTGCACCAGTCAATGCGTTTGGGATCTCTGCTGCCGGGGAATTACTGGCTGAGGTTGGCTCTGGCGCATCCAGTCGTGAATATCCGTTCTGGTCGATGTCCATGCTGTCGCTGCCTCCTCTGCTGTCATGGTTAATGTTGCCATTGCTTGTAAGATTAATTGTAGATGGAGTCGTCGTAATTTCAATGCCATTGCTTTTGCGACTTCGCTTAGCCGCCGGACCTGCATTTGGCACCTCTAGCCCAAGGCCGTTTGCTGTGTTTTCTCGACCGTGTTTGCGAGTTCGTGGGGAGTTGCGTGACTTGTAAGCGGTTTCGTCTTCACTTGCCTCCCCGTTTGCTGATGATGTGTTCCGTCCAGAAATAGGTCCAAAAAATGGTACAGGCGATGATAACGATGGGTTTTCATCGCCATGCTAACACATCTGAGATGCTAAATCACAACAAGTGGCGCTTTGTGACATACCTGATTTAATGACTGCTCAATTTCGTAATACTGCAGCCCTTTCTGTACCAACAACACCAAGGCGTGAGTTCTGATGTATTGCGCAAATGGCAGTGATCGCGGATCTACGTTCCAGTCACGCTCGAGTTTGACAGCGGCTTCGCCATGACCTGCACACGCAATTAATTCATACAGCTTGTCTTTTTTCGTACGATGTGACGGTCGCCAGGTCTTGTGATCTTACCTGATTCTTGAAGATATCTTTGTCCGATCAAACGGTTAGCGATAAACTCCTCGGTACCTGACAGAGCCTGTTCCGAACAGGTATCACGACTCACCTCCATATCAAATAATTGACATGGTCGGAATTCAGAGGTACAGCAGACATGGTGAATCCGGCCAAGCATCAATGGTACACATGCGACGTGAGCAACGGTCGTGACTTTGGTGTGATGGTAGAAGACGATCGGATAGTTGGATGAAGTTGGAAGTGTGGAAGGAAAGGTGAATTGAGAATTAAGAATTGCGGGTTACAGCTTTGGGTGTCTGCAAATCAGTAGCTTCAATCATGTGGACCACTGGAATCTCGACATGGGAAGCGTTAAAGACTTGGGTCTTTCAAGTTGGGGGAGTTTTGGAGAAGGCCAGAGACTACATTAGTGGCCGACAGATGATGCGCGGATGGCGTCCTATCGAATTCAGCGTTTCGTCTTAGCCCTGGTAGGCTGGGACAAGACAAGAACGCCAGGGGTCCGGATAGGACTTTGAACTGGCAGGTCTTACTATTTATTGCTCGTCGGACGAGCTTGGTCTGAGAGGGGCTTGAGCAAGGCGAAAAGTGTTCAGCTCGTCTACGGAGTACCAGCAGCCTTTTTCCTTTTCAGACTGTGAGACGTGAGTACCATCCATACATGATCCACCTGCAAGGAATCGCTGACATGGAGAGAGATCTTGCGGGAACGCTTTGCCCTTAGCTCCTCGGTTAGCCCCGCAGCTCACGGAGGTTGCACCCCCCCCCTCCCAGGGCAGGGAGCTTCTATACCTCAGTGGGTCTAAAGTCTTAGTTCAAAAACTAACAAATACCGCAGTAAGGTACGGAGTACTCCGTACCTAGTCACCTTCGCATGATATCAGGGCTTGCAATTCTCTTCATTATTTAAGGTACAGAATTTGCATGACAAGACTGATTATCTTCAAGTCTTTTAGTGCATGATGTTCATGTTTATGATGAGTCATGAACAGTACAAAGCATTGTACACGTTTGTCACTTCGTTTTTATTGCTTTGCGACATTAGATGATATGTGGTTAGCTGTCAGTTAGGCGGCGGGATTCCCTTGCCTAGCCTTGACACTAAATCTTTAGACCCACTGAGGTATAGAAGTTTCCCCCCCCCCAGGGCTGGCACGACGGAAGTCGGACAAGCTACTTGTCCGTACAGAGAACCTGGAAAGTGGATAACTTCAACGTTGTTAAAGGTATTCATTTGTGTGAAAGTGACCTTGCACGTTCTACCTAGGCACTGGTACTACGGTATCCTTTCGGAAATGCAGCTACGTATCAATATCCCTCCACTGACCCGCGTTCTACTCGCCCTACTGCTGGCCATCTTCGTTACCTATCAAGTCACACGCGCCAGGCATCCGGAATTCCTTGCGCTCATACCACAACTGTCTCTACTCTACCCTTGGGTTTACTTTACCGCCACCTTCGCGGAGCAGAACATCCTTACCTTACTGGTCACCGCTGCGACCATTCTGTATGGTGGGAAATACCTCGAGCGTGCGTGGGGCACCACCGAGTTTGGGAAGTTCGTTCTTGTTGTAACGGTGATTCCGTACATCGCAGCAGCAATCGTCTATTTACTCTGGTTTGTCATCGCTCGGACAGATGCACATTCGTGAGTTGGAATCCTTGCAGCCAGTGGTACTCAAAGTTGATTGACGTCAATTCTAGTTGGGCAAGAATCCAAGGCTCGGTCGCTCTGCAAGGCGCCCTCCTTGTGGCATTCAAACAGCTCGTACCAGAACATACTGTTACTATCTTAAAGGGAATCGTTAAGATCCGGGTCAAACACTTTGTTTCAATTTTCCTCGTCGCGAACACACTGTCGGGCGTTATCCTGGGAACGGATACGGCGCTCGTACTGGCTTGGTTAGGGTTTTTCATTAGCTGGATATATCTAAGGTTCTACAAAAGGCAGCCAGAATTGTCAAGCGCCAGTACCGGAGGCAGTGGTATTAAGGGTGATGCATCCGAGACTTTTGCATTCGCCTACTTCTGGCCAGATGTTGTACAACCTCATATAGCGGCTGTTGCGGATGGTGTCTACAATGCGCTGGTTTCCCTGCGGATATGCACTCCATTCTCAGCTGAAGACGTTGAGTCTAGCAACGAACAAGCCACATCGAGAAGTGAGGGCGGGCTGCCAAGTCTCTTGAATCACGGAGGGCGACAAGGAGGGGCAGGGAAGAGGGAAGAAGCTGAACGCAGGCGGGCACTGGCGCTCAAGGCACTAGATCAACGACTGCACGCTGCAACTGCGAACAAGCAGCAGCCTGCTTCGGTCCCAACGTCAGGCCCTAGTATAGTGGAAGCCGTTCCTCCCAGCAGCGAGCCTCCAGTAGAGGATAGCCAGCCATAGAAAAGGCCTGCAATCTCTAGCGTTGCATTCCCAACAACGGTCAGAAGTTGTGCCCTAAGTTGTGCCCTTCACAGAGTACTATCGAAATCTCTTCTCGTCCGTCCAGGTACCCATATAGATCCACCACTAAGACGCCCAGCTACTTATATCATCACATGCATTCTCACCCCCATTCCACCGGTCTTGCCAACCAAGGTGGCAGAAGGAAAATGCTCCGATCTCAAGGCTCAGCATCTCCTTCACAGCAACCCCTCATTACTTTAAAGGTACCTTACATGGGGTAAAGGTTTACATCATCATTTGCTCACACATATTACGTCAACATATGTACCTTGGTAGTAAGATATATTAACTTCGCTCCCTCTTCTTTCCAAACTTTCTTTTGAACCACCATCATCCTGAACCCGAGCCACACTTTCGGACACAAAGTACTTCAAATCTATCAACCAACAAACCAAAAACCACAAGCACCATGTCCGGCAACAGCAACCCCGGCAACTTCGCTAACCGCCCTCAGGAGGAGGTCCAAGCGGCCGCGAAAAAGGGTGGAGAATCCTCCAATACCGGTGGCTTCGCGAGCATGCCTACCGAGAAAGTGGTACGTATCTACTTCCCTATTCTCACCTTGCGTAGAGGACGAGCGCATCATGTTGCTGACACATGTGACACTGTAGCAAGAAATCGCTTCCCAGGGCGGCAAGGCTTCCAGCGGTTCCTTCGAGAAAGGCAGTGAGGCTGCTAAGGAGGCTGGACGTAAAGGTGGATCTGCTACTGGAGGGACTTCTTAGATGAATCTGGCATGGCGGTACTATGATTGGGGCAATCAGGAGCCTAGGGCTTAAGCGGAGGATACCTGTAACTTAGAGGCTGAGCTGTATGATGGAAATGACAGAAAAACTACCTTGATGCTACTCGGGGTTCAGTAGGTACTTTATTCATAACTGCGACAAAGTCTGTCCCTCCCACTTGCCTCAGGTTCTCAGACGTGCCACTAACCTCGTTACCTGAGGCAACCTCTCACCTTCGAGCTAGGAAGATCCGGGCCGCAATTACTCCGTAGCGTTATCGATAACACCCGCCTACAGAGCCCTAAGCTCGTACTGTACTAACTGTATCATAAAATTCCGAGATTCTGAAAACTCATGGGTACGCTTGAGTTGTGGGTCAGCAAGATGTCTCTGGCCGAGAAATTGGACAAGATAAGGTCACCAAGGCTACAGAATCAGCGTGAGGTACTGCAATGATGCGGCCTCCTACCTTTTCTATTGGAGCTTGTCGCTAAACAATTTAAACAGACTGCTATTGTTTTGTCTGCTGTCGAGGACACTCTTAAGGACCAGAAAGTAGGCGCTTCGCCAACTGCATATTTTGCTGCCCTTCTGGCTTTATTAGGTCAATCCATCTCTCCATTGAGCGGCATTGTGAACAAAGAGCTGGCAACTTCTGTTGTGTATCTTCTTGATCTCGTCACGCCCCATGTCCCGGCGCCCCTCCTGCGGTCCAAATTCTCACAGATCCTTACAAGTCTTGCGCCTGCACTGACCCACCACGATGTCGATGCACCGTTCTTGCGCTCCTCAATTGGGTGCCTCGAGTCGTTGCTCGTCTCCCAAGACGCTGCGGCTTGGGCGCTACCCCAAACACAGATCGGTCCTCGAAGGGCAGTTGCCGGGCTTTTAGTGCTCGCTGCAGATCACAGGCCAAAGGTACGGAAACGGGCGCAAGATGCGATTACATTGGTTTTGAAAAGCCCTCCACCCAGTCCTTCATTGGACCACCCCGCTGCGGATATGTGCGCAGAAACAGCACTGCATAATCTCAGCGATGCCGTGGCGATTAGTGGAAAGCAAAGGAAGAAGAGCAAAGGCCATGCACAAGATCAACACCAGCCAGGCATGATGCATGCTCTGCAACTTGTCAAAACAATAGCGTCAGCGTCAGGCGGATGGCCGAGTAAGAAAATCGAACCGTTGTGCGAGGTCTTGATGAACATATCCAAATCAAATAACGAATATCTTACGATGGCTGCTTTTGAAGTATTTGAGATTATATTCGAAGGAATGGCGGACGAATCCTCTTCATCGAAGCTTCCAAGGCTAATGGAAGCAATTTCGGAGCTACGTCCATCTCAGAATGACTCGCAACTGCTGCCCCCGTGGATTGCTGTCATGTCTAGAGGCTACGATGTCTCTGCGCAGATGGACCCAGAGGATACCTTTCAGAAACTTCCCGAACTGATGGAATCGATCTCCGGATTTCTTGCTTCATCCTCGCATAACATTCGATTATCCGCGTCAGAATGTCTGATCTCTTTTCTAGTGAACTGCATCCCGGATAGTGTCATTCTCGAGCCGTCAATATACGATGAGAAGGTGCTCGAAAAGGTGGCTAAATCGGTAACGTCTCTGCTTAGCGTCAAATACCAGGCTGCTTGGATGGAGGTCTTCAGTGTTTTATCTGCTCTCTTTGGAGCACTGAAATGGAAATCTAGCCCCTTAGCCAACGATATTGTCCACGGTGTGGGGGAATTGCGAGGCAACGATTCTTTCAATGGGAAAAAGGAGGCCGATGCCGTCCTTGGAAAAGCGATCGAAGTTATGGGACCAGAAGCAATTCTTAGCATACTGCCACTAAACCTTCTAAAACCCCAGCCTAGACAGCCTGGCAGAGCATGGCTCCTACCGATCCTCAGAGATCATGTAACAAATACGTATCTTACCCACTTCAGGCTGGAATTTGTTCCTCTGAGCGAAGCAATGTTCCAGAAAGTTATTGACAACGGAGTCGCGGAAAAGACAATGGAAACCAAGATATTTGAAACTATCGTACAACAAACCTGGGCACTTTTACCAGGATACTGCAATCTCCCTCGTGATTTGACTGAAGCATTTGATCAGAGCTTCGCAGAACTGCTGGCCAATTTGCTTTACAAGCAGACCGAATTACGTGCGGATGTATGCAGAGCTTTCCAAATGCTTGTAGAATCAAACCAAGAGATTATTGCCCTTGACGCGTCTGAGAAAGACTTGCTTTTGGGGGCACGAATGACGAAGCAAGATGCACAAAGGAATCTAGGTCATCTTTCCAGCTTTGCAGGCAATCTCTTAGCGGTTCTGTTCAACGTTTACAGTCAAACACTCCCACAATTTAGAGGTCATATATTGCAATGTATCAATGCCTATCTAAGCATCACCCCTGAGAAGGTAATTTAGATCTGATAATAACACAATCAGTGTCTTACTGACATATTTATAGGAGTTGCTTGAGACCTTCACGCGTGTTACTACCATGCTTGAAGGCGCTTTGGCAGAAGCCACATCTCAGACCCAGGCTGACAAGCAAAAGCAAAAGCAATCTACGGATAGTATGCCCCCTACAAGCCACACCCTCATGGACCTAATTATCACGCTGTCAATCTACCTTCCCAGGTCTACTTTCCAAACACTCTTCTCCCTCGTCGCTCTTATCTTACCACAGGCCTCCGATCCCCAACTCCAAAAGAAAGCTTACAAGCTACTCCCCCGCCTTGCCACTTCCGCAGCTGGCATCCTCGCTCTCCAAGACCGCAACACCGAACTCCAGACTCTCCTCCTGAATTCTGCGTCGACGGCCTCCGGCCCCTCTCGCCGTGACCGCCTCGCCGCCATCGCTGTCGTAATCGAACACCTCCCGCCCTTAGATCTTCACTTCATCCCCTCCATTCTCTCAGAAGTCGTTATCTCTGCTAAAGAAGTTAACGAAAAAGCTCGCACTGCCTCCTTTGACCTTCTTGTTGCTATGGCCTGCAAAATGCAGCTAGGTGGCACAATTGCCCAGTCCAAGATCCCGCATATGCCCGCCGATGCCCCCAACGCGGATGCCTCCCTAGAAGAATTCTTCACCATGGTTTCCGCCGGTCTTGTCGGCTCCACTCCTCACATGGTCTCAGCAAGCATAACAGCCCTCACACGTATTCTCTACGAGTTCCGCTCGCAGCTTCCCGAACCCGTCATCGAAGATCTAGTGTCTACAATGGACCTCTTTCTCACATCCGCCAACCGCGAAATCGTCCGCAGCGTCCTCGGCTTTGTCAAAGTCACTGTTATCAGCTTGCCAGAAAAGATCGTGAAACCCCGTCTCGAAACCCTAGTACCGGGGCTAATGTCCTGGTCCCGCGAGCACAAAGCACATTTTCGCGCGAAGGTGAAACATATTTTTGAGCGTATGGTAAGGCGATTTGGGAGTGATGCGGTGGAGAGGTGGTGCCCGGAGGGGGATAGGAAATTCCTTGCCAATATTCGCAAGGCACGCGAGCGCCGCAAGAGGAAGAAAGAGGCCGGCGATGATGAGGGAGCCGACGGGAACGAAAAGTCCGCAAGACGGAAGTCCCGCTTCGAAAGCGAATACGATGAAGCCGTCTACGGCAGCGACTCTGACGCTTCGTCCGGCTCTGATGCTGCCGATAGCGACACCGGCGGGCCCTCGAAATCCTACATTGTCGAAGATGTCGACGAGCCTCTAGACCTGCTCTCCCGCTCTTCAATGGGGAATATATCCTCCCGTAAGCCCGTGACTATCAAACCGGTGCCTAGCAAAAAGCGAGGCAAAACTGACGCGGACGGTAAATTGATATTCGGTAATGGCAATGGTGGCGATACTGACGACGAAGACGACATCCTTATGGACTTAGGCGGAGACGGTGGAAAAGACATTTCTCTGGAAGCTGGTGTAGGCGCTTACGTCGACGCCATACGCGGTCGCGACGCCGTACAGCGCGGCCGCGGCGGCCGTCTGAAGTACTCCAACAAACGCGAGAAGAACCAGGGGGAGATGGAGGTCGATGAGGAGGAGCCGCAAGCGAGCAGGAGCGACCGAGAGCGACCGAATGGAAAGGCGCTTAGGGGCAGCGGTGGAAGGGGGCCTATGAGGGGCAAAGATGGAAGAGCTGGGAAAGGAAGTTTCGGAAGAGGAAGGGAGGGTGGGAATGGGAGGGGTGGGTTCAAGACGCAGAGGAGGGGGTTGGGGGTGCTGAAAATTAGGGGCGGGGGAGTGGGGAAGAAGAGTGGGAGGGGTGAAGGAGGTGGCAGGGGAGGGAGGGGAGGGTGGCGTTGAGCTGTGAGATGAGACGGCGGGCCGTTAGCAACTAGAGGCGGTAGCTTCATGCACTCCTACACTGCCTGTCTGCGTCCAGTAAGATCCTGCGATACAGAATGCCAACTTTGTCACCGAAGAGAGCGAAATCGAGCCCACCATCATCGGTAATAAAAAAAAAAAGTAAAGAGGGGTGGTGGTGGGGAGATACATAATCCTATAACGAAAACAATTTGAGCAGATCAAGTCTCGTCTTGTGCCGGAAACGAAAGTCAGATGCATACGATGGATGGGTCGTGGATCCGTGCAGCGTTATTCACACGCGCGCGTGGATTACGTAGGAGGTATGGGAGATTCTGCGGCTATGTAAGGTTCCACATGTCCTACATACATACATACTCTACGCAAGACGGGTCAAGATCTCCTCGAAGAATATCTCCGTAAGCGTGCCGCCCCATTCCCGTCAAATACATACTAGCCTGGCCCAAACTCCTCCGCCGCTTGAGCAGACCCCTTTTTAGGATGTTGCCGTTCCTCCACCAACCGCGCCCCCTGCCGTACCCACCGCCTCCGTCCCTTTCACTATCGTCCCAAACGTCGTTCCATGCCCCAGCAGCATCGACCCACCAGATTCATAGGGTCCAATCACGCACGTCCTGATCAGATGCGACGCGGCCCACGCCGCCAAAACCGGTGCGAACCGATCCTCGGAAAAGGGCGTCTGGGCCGCGAGGCTGATGCTGCAGGTGCCCGACCGCCACTCTGCGACAATCAAACCCCGGGTGCCGGACCAGACCCGGGCAGTGAAGAGGTCGGGGTCGAGGAGGATGAGTTGCTCGGCACTGTAGCAGTCGAAGGCGCTCGGGATGGGGCGTTGTGGGCCGTGGGGGCGTGGACGGTAGCAGGTGAGTGCGTCGATGGTGAGGTTGGCTTCGGAAGAAGGGTTGGTTGAGAGATGGTCGGTTATGGAAATGTTGGGGGGGAAGGCGGAGGATTCCAAGGAGTCGGCGGAACGGGGGGCGAATTGATTGCCGCGGTCGACGAGGTTGTCGGGTACGGAGCTGTGGCGGTGGTTTGATGGGAGGGCGAGGGTTGTGAGAAGTAGATGTGAGATGGTCGATAAACTAAGAGCTGAGGACAACATGGTTGGCTCCGGTGATTGTATTGTGCAGGACAAAAGTTCCAATGCAACAATAGGCAAAAGACGACCTGAACGTTCTGTGCGAACGGAAGCTTCTTATCACCTGGCGCTTGTACGTCAAGGGCCACCCTGTGAGAATGTCGCATAATGCGGCTTTTGCGGCAATGTAGAGAAACCTGTCAAAATGGCACGGCCCGCTTGAATCGCATAGTTCATTCTAGTGAAGATGGAATTTCCCAATTGTTGGAAGGTACAGCTGCTAATCTTCGATTGCGAGTAGCAGGCATTCCGCTTGAAAAACCCAATGGTGATAGTGCCAGGGCCGAAAGTTGCATAGCCCATCTGTGCACTTCCCACAAATGGAGCTTCGCAACCTTCAGTATTACCTACTGCATGGTATGGCGGCTTCGATGGATTGTTTCAAATATAACGCCGGTGTTCGAGGATTTCAATAGATCAAGCTGTTCTGGTCCGGGTATATTTGTCCCCACAGGGATGGAAGGAATAATCTCCAACCTATGCTCACTTGACTTTGCTCATGATGGTCTCCGGGCCTCGTTCCACATAGACCTCGCTTGCCTTCGTCTTCACATTGCTGAGCATGCCTCGGTCATAGTCATCTCGCGATCTCAGAACACTTTCCACCCACGTCATCTGCACGTCCCAGTATTCTCTCTTAAATGCTTCATAGATGCCGACCACACCTGCCTTGTCCGCTTCAAGTAACCGCACTAGGTAATCCACAACCTTCCATTTCTGCTTGATGGATGCGAAATCCACCGAGACTAGGTTCGAAAGCTCCTCCTTGGTATTCAACCCCCGGAAGAAGTCAAAGCTTGTAATGACGTCGTCCTTGAATCTTTCTGTAAAAGGATCGGAGCGACGGAATTTGGCGCCTTTGTTACGCACAGCGGAAAGGTAATGGACGAGGAGCTCGTCAGAGAGTTCCTCGACAAAGATGTCGAGTAGACTGTGGTGAAGCATCTTAGCATAATCATTGATGTAGTCGTTGAAAGTGATGGTAATAAGTTTCATTTGAGGGCCTGTGTACCATTTATAGGTGAAGAACTCGGGCATAGTGGATCGGAAGTCGACCCTGAAGATCAAAGTCACAAAGGTGGTAATGCAGTGAGTACTGAGATCCACAAAGCCATCGCGTAGACCGTCAAGCTCCGCTTTAGAATGGGCCAGAAATCGAGGCGTGACCAGAGACTCAAAGTCCCGCTGGAAGCGTGTTAAATAGCTGATTTGGCCAGCATCCTCATTGTCATCAATGCAAGCGATCTGGTCATTAGCTACCGCAACCAGCCAATCCTGGAGAATTTGCAGGCCTTCCTGTTCGCTCAATGGATCTTTGTACCTCATTGACTCATCATCAATCATCTTCTGCCACATGTTTTGTCGAGTCTTCAAGGCACGAAACATGGCATCAATGACGCCCTCTGCAACATCTGTTCGGCCTGAATTGCCCGCCACCAAAGTCTGCTCTCTTAGCATTCGCCACATGTCACCCAAAGTTTTTGTACGGAAGTAGCCGTGCTCGTCGGTGTCAAGCGTTTCTGGTTTACGATCTGTGAAAGCCCTCCTATCCGTGGTAAACATGCGATCCATCCATTCATCGACGGATTTGACGATAAGCTGTCGATATTCTCGAACTAGTTCGCCTTCTCTATCATCTAGAATATGAGGCTTTAGAACTGCTTGACTCCAGCCAAGTTTACTCATCTTCGCGTAGTATTTCTCACTCCAATCGATGATACTTAGCATATGCTGGGGGCTGAGGCTTGGATCGTCGATCAGCTTTATCAGCCAGTCATGCATAAGGTTGTGATATATGTTGGTATATGTCTTGAAGATCTTCCATTTTTTAGGCATTAGGTTTACCATTCCGACTTTAACCACGTGGAGGTCATTGAAATACCATTTCATGAGACTCGGCAATTTTTCAGGCTGTTCAAGAAAGCTCTGCTTTGCAGCCTCGAACTGTGTTTGTGCGTAGTACTCAATAGCTTTCAGAAACTTCTCCTTATAGCCGCGCAGCTGCTTAGGTCCACTTGTGATTGACTTAAATCTTGATGCAAGTTCCTTATATTCGCGCTGCGCATCTTGTAGTGCCTTGACCTTCTTGTCGCTCTTCTCTTCCTCATCTATGATTAGCGCTAGACGTACTACCATTGCATTGTTATCAGCCCGCACCAGGGGTATCAGGTTCATACAAGCAGTGCCGACATGATCGTCGAACCAGTCAACCACATCATCCAGTCGCGTGAAATGATCCTGCAGCGTACCTTCTAGTGATGTATCAGAAGCTTTTTTGATTTGGTACATGGCTTCGTCCCTGATATCTCGTAGTCGGGTAAGACCGTGATGGATATTAAGGAGGTTCGGTTGGTTCTCGAGGTCCTGGTCATCTTCCCGCAGCAATTGCTCAAGCTCATTGAGCCTGAAGTCGAAAGTCTCTATGTTTGACTTCATGCTCTCGACCTGTGAGAAATTCCGGTGGACCTGAGAGACCAGGTTGATGTTGGGGAAGTCTCGAATCATGTTTTGGGCTTCGGCACAGAGCTTGTCAATCTTCATCATTTCCTCTTTGATCTGGTTGGCTGTCCGCTGTCCATCTCCAATCGAGTTCATTCCTGACTGCGTAATCTCTAGTTGCTCTTTCAGTCCGACCTTGAGCTGGCTATCTACGGCAGCTTTTTTGCGGAAGAATTCCGACTTCAGAAAAGAAATCTTGTCGAGATCCTCCGGGTGTCGCAGCAAGTCCGCAAGCCGGACTGTTGTGCCGTCAAGATCGGTCATAGCTCAAGCGCTCTGTATGTGCAAGCACTACATGCCGACTGTGGTGTGCGAGCCCTTGTGCTGTGTCATTAGGTGAGCACGTAAGGTACGTATGTAGTAGTGTTGCGACAAGGATCGCTGCACGGACCACCCCTTGGATCTATTAAATTTGGCTTAACCGAGAAGTAAACTCTACTACCATTTTCACACTCGGAGTCAAACCATAACTAGACCATCTGCCATTCGTAGGGACGAACTACTTCAATCCACATTCCAACCTAGCCTGTAAGCCCCGTCTCTGCTATTAACTGGCTTTCGTGTACTTATAAAGACTCAAGGGTGCGGACAAACGGCTGCGGTCGAGAAATCCTACATCCTCATAACCATGTCCTTTTTTCGAATCACTCTAATCCGGTCATCCATTGGCTTGCCAAGAAAGACACAAGGTGTACTTGCAGCGCTTGGTCTACGGAAAAGAATGCGAACGGTCTTTCACCCTGTCAGTCCTCAGGTCGCTGGACAGATTATGAAGGTCAAAGAGCTAGTGGCAGTATCAGAAGTCGAACAGGCTATGACTAATGCTGAAATGCGGGAGATGAGGAAACCAGATCCAGGGTACTACATTGAAACCCTATCTCCAATGTAATGGATTGCAAGGGAGAGGGAAATCAGATCATGGCACGTGTGGTAATCAGGCAGCAACAGAGTGGCCCCCTCGACAAGTGAGCAGAAAAGGTTGCTCATATAGCACACATTGTGGGTGCAGAGGATAGCATGAATTGGATCAGAGGTAGCACTAGAGGGTGCCCGATATGGCGTGATATAACGGGGTCTGGCGTTGGAATCGTGGAAAACATCAAGGAGTTGGTTGGGCTCTCAGGCATGGGAAAGATACAAGGAGTGGTTGACACGGCCATTGGAGGCTATGGTATTCTCAAATGTTCGAGTGGAAAGGAAAATGCGCAAGAATCAGAGTTGTCTAGATCTACCTATCTGAGAACGTCTTGTACCTATGTACAGCAGGTATTAGATAATCCCCTAAGAGCAACAATGCACATACTACTATTGCAAGAGCGCTCCGAATTCATAATCAAAGTGCTTTGAATTCCTACTTCATGCCAAGCCTTTTGACAGCTTCGAAGTGGAGCGGAAGTCCGGCGCTCGGCATTACAAGCACCATTACCATTGTAATGCAAGGACAGCAATATGTGTTTTGCTTAACGTAGTTGAGCCATGATATTGGGTCTAATGCAGTAAAGAACATGGGGAGTTCCCGCATGCCAGTCAGTCTTCGAAATGGCCTTGCAGCTCAGAGACCAACCTCGAAAAGCACTCTACTAGCATTAGGCATTGATTCGTGAGCGCACTGTTTTTTCGCAGAGATACACACCATTCGACTTGCTGATACTGACTATTTTCTCAGGCTGCGCAATCTCATCTTCTTTTTGTTTCTGCTAAGATGGACACGCAAGGTCGCCTTGAAATTAAGAGGTCGCGGCATCTTCGGAAATGTGATAGACACATACATTTCCGTTCGGCGAACCCTCTATGGCTTATTTCTGAGAGCCCCTGGCGTACGATCACAAGTACAGAAGCAAGTTTCCGAGGCCATTACCAAGCTTGAAGGAAAACTCGTGCCCCAAGGGCCTGGTATTAGTCGATACCTTACGCTGCCGAAAGAAGGATGGACGGAGTCACAAGTCCGAGCAGAATTGGAAAAACTAGGAGAAATGGAGCACACTCGCTGGGAAGATGGCTTGGTCAGTGGAGCGGTTTACCATGGTGGACACGACTTGATCAAGCTACAAGCAGATGCGTTCGAGAAATTCAGCGTAGCAAATCCTATACATCCGGATGTCTTCCCTGGCGTGCGCAAAATGGAGGCCGAGATCGTTGCCATGGTGCTCGCTATGTTCAATGCACCAACTGGAGGAGCTGGTGTGACGACCGGCGGAGGCACTGAGTCCATCTTGATGGCTTGCCTGAGTGCAAGACAAAAAGGGTACGCTGAACGAGGCATTACGGAACCCGAAATGTAAACGTAGCGCTCCATTCTACATGAGCTTCTGCTGACTGTTCTATTTCAGGATCGTGCCGGAAACTGCACACGTCGCCTTTCGAAAGGCAGGCTTCTATTTCAATATAAAAGTCCATCTAGTCGCCTGCCCTGCCCCCTCCTACACCGTCAGTATCCCAAGTGTCTCCCGGCTCATTAATAGTAATACTATTTTACTCGTCGGTTCTGCTCCCAACTTTCCGCACGGCATCATTGATGATATCTCGGCACTTTCCCGCTTAGCCCTTCGTAAGAAGGGTCGTCTTCCGCTACATGTCGATTGCTGCCTTGGTTCGTTTCTTGTCCCGTTCCTCGCTCGCGCAGGCTTTCCCTCCCAACCATTCGATTTCTCTGTCAACGGTGTTACGAGCATCAGCTGCGACACTCATAAATATGGCTTCGCCCCAAAAGGCAACTCTACCCTCCTATATCGTAATCAAGCGCTACGAACATATCAGTACTTCGTCTCTCCCGACTGGTCGGGCGGAGTCTATGCCTCCCCGAGTATCGCTGGATCACGGCCGGGCGCACTAATTGCTACTTGCTGGGCCAGTCTCATGTCCCAGGGTGAGAGCGGCTACATCTCTTCATGCCATTCGATAGTGGGTGCTGCGAAAAAAATCGAATTAGCTATTGTTGACAATCAATCCTTGAACGGCGATTTGTCAGTGATTGGAAAACCTCTGGTCAGCGTCGTTGCCTTCACATCAAAAACACTGAATGTTTACGACCTAGCGGACGCTATGTCAGCCAAGGGATGGCATCTAAACTCGCTACAGGATCCACCGGCGATCCATGTGGCTGTAACTCTGCCGATTGTGGCAGTGGTGGATCGATTGATAGTGGACTTGGTGGCCGTTGTAGAGGAAGAGAAGGAGAAGGAAAGGGTGCGAATTGTGGAGGGCAAGGGAGCAAGGGGTGGTGCTAAAGGAGATTCGGCTGCGTTGTACGGCGTTGCAGGGAGCCTGCCAAACAAGAGCGTCATGGTGCAGTTGGCAAGCGGGTTCTTGGACACACTCTACAAAGCATAGGAGGAATGGTACAAACTGTAGGGTGTCAAAGCAGGCAAGACTGATAGGCATTCGTGTGCGGGGCCGTAATGAATTTATGATACAAGATGACCCGATACCATGAAGTCTTTTCCTTCCCCATCGTACTTCCTTTCGTCTGTAACACTCTGAACCCAGACATTTGACTTGATTGACAGATAACAGCAAGTTAGAGCCGCACGCAGCCCTATGGGCCGTGGCCCATTTCATCATCGTACCTACAACGTAAACACCGATTTCCCCAGCTACATACATCGGATATCGACCTCAATATTCTGTTACCTTGCCATTCTGTCTGCAGTGGAAATTTTTTGGATTGCAGTCAAAGAATACGGAATACCTCAATAATGACCTTTGAAATCTGTACGGAAGCTTCCTGTTCGCCTCGCTCCCGGTCTCTTCCATTCCACCGTCCGCCGCACTCAGAACCCAGCCATAAGTAGAATACCCAATCCTTGCTCTCCCTTCACACAAACAAGTCCATCAACTGAAAGATTCGACTAACCTCTCCCAGTTCTGCCCACTACGAGTATACGCGGATAAATACTCCGTGCCAGACCCAGAAATCGTGCTGAAGCAGTCGGCTATTGCTTCGGAGGATAAGACAAAAGATACAAATTCGGAAATAGGACTAATGACTCAGCTGAGCGGAGTTAATGGCCAAGAGCAGACCGAATCTGCGGCAGGGGAGGAGGCTAGCTGGAGTTCTACGATGAAAAAAATAAGAACAAGAAGAATCTAAAGAGCAACCTCTGGCGCGAGGAGCTAGAGACGCTGCCAGAGCCTTTAGTAGAGGAGCCGGAGTTATATCAACAGCACGGATTTGGATACAGTTCATATAGGGAGGCCTAGAGCCGACGTTACTGCAAGAAAGATCGACTGTGATCGTGAGACATCGTGAGTCGTGGGAGCCACGTCAGAATAAAGAATCAAGCGCAAGCTACGCCCATATCTTTCTCTGCCACGCCTACCTCTACGTCTTCTCCGACCGATACGGTATTGAGCCGCTGCAGCAGCTAATTCGGCAGAAGCTTCGGCTTACCCTGTCGCGGTTTTATTTATTCGAAGACAGAGTGCCGGATATCGTCGAGCTGGTCAAATACATATACAAACATACCATGATCCATGACCAAGGCATCGACAGAATGAGAAGCCTTGTGATAGATTATGTAGTGTGTCATCTCGAGGTAATCGCCGAGGACGATAATTTTGAGCGAATGTTGCAAGAGCCTGGTGCATTGGCGAAAGACTTGCTCTTGAAGTTACTGTAGAGACTGGATTGATGGAACAAGTCTGTGGGCAGAGTTGAGCGCGCTTGCGCGAAAGATGAGTGCAAGTAATCAGGGATGTAATATGAAGACCATGGTGCGGGCCAGCTGCCTCCAACCACGAAGGTCTGGGGCCGCTAAATCTGGACATCCTTTCTACCTCTTTAATGCTCCAAGTACGAAGCTACAGTACACCTGCAGAATTAGAAAATGGGCGCCATATGAGAAAGATTGCCTGCCAGGGAGTAGAGAAAGTTACCTGGATTTGACAGTAGAATACAAGATTTTTTTTTTGAGTCCCGCTGCAGTTAATCAGCCACGCCGCTTTTGCTCAGGTAAGAATTAACCTCCACTCACCCACCCCCTCGTGCTATTCACTCTCTGCTCAGGCGCCTTCCCTCTCGTCCTCCGAAGCACCAATCAAGCAGCCTTTGATCTGTTGGCCTGTGGTGTCTTTTTGGTTAACTTTAGACAGCGAGGCGTGGGCGTCTAGTTTTGGGACCCCTGGGTCCCAAAGACTGGAACCCTCCAAAGCCACACATACACGCAAAGACGAGGTCACGCCTTCGCCCTCGGTGCACATTCGAAATGGGATCTTTCCTCCTTGAGAGCTACTGAGATGCCTGATTTCTTATAGCCACTGACCCACATCCCTCAGCGCTGATATTTCCAACAGTTACAACGTTAAGCAAATTCGATGCCAAGGCCTAGCACTGGAAACAGAGAGAGCCCAAAGCGAGAAGCCATACTCTTGATTACGATCGTCAGTCTTGTATTTGGATTCCCCATCTCTCCATCCTCTCTTCACCGAATGTAGCCTGAAGGATTAACGTCGTAAAGTCGTCGACATCTTCCGGCGCGACTTCTATGAATAACTTATCGGTCTCCGCCACCTGCATCAATCCTACGTTTACCTCTGAACACAGCTTCTCCCAAGCCCTAGCTGACTGCGCTTCCCAGACTCCTTGGCGGGTTGTGAACATCATGCCGCCCTGGCAAGGAATCGCCCGGCCCTGCTGAGCTGCCAAATATGCTCCTTGGATGCCAGAGGCAACGAGCCACGTGCGTCGAATGCTTTCGGCAAGTATCCAGGAGTACCAAAGAAGATTCCCGCAATGCGCAATATTGGACAGACTAGAACCGACGGTCGTTTGTTCATGAGCCGATGAGATGACGGAGCCACCTAAGCATACCGCATGGCTGGCGTGTTCAACCATCTGTTCCATCCAGCTGTTTAGCACGGGAATGTGGCTCTCTGCGATATGACGCAGCCGAATGTCGCCGTCGTAGAGACAGAGGACCTGGTAGACCAGTAAGGCCTGAACCCGAGCTATGTGTTCAAGGGAGTCAAGAGTGACCGAACTCGAGTTTACGTTGTCTAATAATGAGTCTGCCGAGGGAATGCTGTGTTCTGCTAATAACTGCTTCGCTCGGTCCTCGATGACTTGAAAAATAGTTTGCTCATTTGATGCCGTTTTGTGAATGTAGCATGACAGAGCGGTATATGCATCCTGGACACACCGCGGAAATCGAGTCCGATACAGCCGAGAGTGGATAAAGGGATTGCTGCCTTTCTCGAGCCATTCGGTAAGCCACCGATGAATCTTTATCATAAGGCGCTTCAGGCCTATGATAGTGAATGAGTTGTACTCTACCTGTAGGAAACGATCGATCTTCCAGGTCTCTGGGGAAGCAAACCAGCTTGAATATGGTCGGTTATCAACGAGATCACTAGAGAGTCCGGGAAGATCTAGACCCAGAGACAGCTTGGAATAATCAACTCCTCCAGTCTGGAGGCCCGGAGAGTATGTAGATGATTGTAAAGTGCTGGAAGGGAAGATGTCGTGCTCGACCGGGAATGTGTCGTCTCCTCCGCAAAGGACGAAGCAGGTCGGTTTCGTTGGGGGATACGTGCATTCGGTGCCCCGTCTCCTGCACCTCAGGCAGTGCGGCATCTCCTTTCCGCACCTCCGCTTTGCTGTAGCGCAGGCCTCACATGCTTTCGTTTCCAGGGTTGTGGCCATGTTTGTAGGTGGTGGCTTTCACAGTCTGTGGAGGAAGATTGATCAACTTCTTGCGAGATTGTCACGATTGGATTATTCAGATTGTATCTGTAAGTACCCGGTGCTCGGCGGGAGCTATCGGCTTTGGGATAGTCACCGCCCACCGCCGCTGAATTTGAGTTTTCCCGCAAGATCGCAACTCCACTTGGCAGCGGCACATATTTTTCAACGTCGTGTGGAATTTCCGGTAAATATAGCATTTGTACGAGACCTGGTTTTGCTGAGAATAAGTATCAAATCATAAGATTCCGCAGGGGCAGGCTGTACCAGTATTAACATGTACATCCGCTACCTCAGTCTGCGGAGGCTATCCGGTTTGGGATAGTCGCCGCCGCCGAGTTCACAGCCTCAACTTGTCCCCAATGAAGGTAGGCAGCCCCATTCCCGTCAAGGTGGCGTCGTCGACGGCGACTAGCTGGGGCTTTGCACGAATCAAGCGGCATGGTTCACGCAGCCGAGAAAGGGAAACGCCTATGAAGTATGTCAGGACAATGGCGCCTGCGAGGCGTTGTGTTCCATCCGTCGAGCGATTTTCGACCACGGCCCGGTGAAGAACTGTATTTGTAAAGCGGGGTCAGATGGCCAACTCCGCGCCGATTGCAAGAGCAAGTCAGATATAAAGGGGAGAGAAGAAGTCGACAGCATTATTGCAGAAAATCCAACTCTCCAACCATCACCCCGCCTGCAACACATCAACTTGCAAGACAGGACCATTAACACCATGGCCAGCAGAGGACTCAAGCCTGTCTTTGGCGGCGGCCCCATCGGCGAGGGCAAGGACTTTCCCGACATGCCCATAATTGAGGAGCTGTACAAGCTCCTAAGAGAGGGCGGCTGCGACATCATCGACACGTCCCGCCTGTATAGCAACTCTGAGGAGTGGATTGGCAAGACTCACGGCGGAGACCAATTCATTATCGACAGCAAGACCCCCGGCGGCTTCATCGCTGGCGGTAGCAATTCTGCGGGCATCTTACAACACGCCAAGGAGACGGTCGAGAGGCTAGGTGTGAAGAATGTAAGTGATTGGCGAATAGGCCGCGAGCCAGATCTGATGGGGAGTGCAGGTCGACGTGTACTACATCCACTGTCCGGACCCTTCTCTCGATCTCGCGGACATGCTCAAAGGCATCAACGATGCTTATAAGGCTGGTTACTTCAAGCGCTTTGGTTTGAGTAACTTCAAGGCAGATGACGTGGAGCGTATCTACGCCCTTTGCAAGGAGAAGGGTTACCCGCTGCCGACCGTCTACCAGGGCAACTACAGCCCCGTCGCTAGAAGGCAGGAAACAGAGCTGTTCCCCACGCTGCGCAAGCTCAACATCGCTTTCTACGTATACAGCCCGATCGCTGGCGGCCTCCTGACCAAGACCAAGGAGCAAATCATCGCAGGCAGCAAGGACGCTGGACGTTTCGGTAAAGGCCATTGGCTGGGTAGCCTGTACGCTGATCTATATAACAAGCCCTCGTACCACAAGGCCCTAGATCTGTGGGGAGTGGCTGCTCAGGCTGCTGGCTGCAGCAAGGCGGAGCTTGCATATCGTTGGGTCGCTTTCGACTCGCCGCTTGACCCCAAATATGGCGATGCCGTCATCTTCGGCGCCAGCAAGCTGTCTCAGGTCAAGGAGACGCTAGCTTGGCTGAATAAGGGCTCGGTCGGCGAGGAGGCCAAGACCGAGATTGACGAGATCTGGAAGGTGATTGAGAATGATGCGCCTCTCGATAATTACAACCACTAGGCTGGGCAGTCGAGGGGAAATGTCCCCAAGCTATATAGCTCGATCATCTAGGCTCTTCGGATCAACCTTCTCGTCAGGCTCGTATCCATGGACGACTGCCCTTAGCTCACGTACGCTCAGGTCTCAAAACGGATGTGGACTTTGGTGAGGTCGAGGTTCCAGTATTGGGAGTTTGTCACAGTTATGATATCTCAGGGATAGCCGTACGATATGCTCAGTCCTTTTTCTCAGACTTGTCTTTCTTCGTATATAATATCAGTGCTTATCACGAGTCTAATACGCTTTATACACAAGCTCCCGTTCCTGAAGTGACCGCCGGCGCTGCTCGGCAACGTCAGGGATCACAAATAGCGCTACGCTCGCAGATAATAGAGTGATAGCGCTTGATAAGAATTGCCTGATGTCCATTCCTACATGAGGGACGACGCCTTAACTCGGTTCGAACAGAAACATACTGTACCATAGAGTCGATCATTATTCCAATGCTGCGATTTTCATCATTGTCGATACCCAACAGTTCTGCCATCGCTCAAGCTCTATTTCCTGAATAGTTTCAGCGAAGAGCCGCGTTTGGCTGTACGTGCATTATCCGCTCTCGGTTTATCCTAAAGGTGTCTCCCTGTCTGGGACGCTTCCCGTCCTGATCTTTCATCTGGTTTAGGGAAATCTCCCGTACATCAGTGACATGCAGACGGACGATCGCCGGGGAAGCTATATTCAGTTGTATCATGGTAATAGCACAGCAGAGGGCTTCAAGGCACAGTACGCTCACCTCGCCGTATTGGACCACAATTTCGGACCCCTCGGTCCTAATACCTCAATAATGGCCTTTAAAATTGTACGGAAGCTTCCTGTTCGCCTCGCTCCTGGTCTCTTCCATTCCACCCTCCGCCGCAGCCAGAACCCAGCCATAAGTAGAATACCCAATCCTTGCTCTCCCTTCACACAAACGAGTCCACCAACTGAAAGATTCGACTAACCTCTCCCAGTTCTGCACACTACCACCCATCGCAACGCAACGCAACCTCCTCTAGCCACGACGATTCTCCTCAAGGCAAATCAGGCGACTTGGGCAACCCTCAGTCC
>JAABUH010000213.1_pt1 | contig 89053 bp, 89 predicted proteins | sample 5559121 | NCBI WGS metagenome assembly JAABUH01 (sample SAMN10711871, study PRJNA513364) | rock metagenome | isolation source: Antarctica rocks | place: Antarctica: Victoria Land, Battleship Promontory nord | collected 2015-12-28
CTATACCACGGTGCTGATCATGCTGGTGGTCATTTTGCACCGCCGCCTCGGGCTGCGACCCAGGGACCTGTTGCTGCCTCGTCCAGCCGATGTGCGCTCCCTGCTGGACCGATTCCGTCCGGCGCGAGTCCAACCGGTCCAGGGCTAAGGTGCGCCCCTGGTTACCGTAACCTCCCGCTGCATCCAAGCACACGCTACCGGGGATTCACCCTGACGCCGTAAGGGCAGGGAACAGGTTAAGATATTGAACGCGCCGCCGTGAGAACCTCAGTTAGACGGTGCTGGTACGTGTGATGTCCGGCCAGCAGACGGCGGTGGCCCGCGGCGGCAATGCGCGCTCGTTCGTGGTCGTGAGCCAGATAGTACCGCACCTTCTGGACCAGTTCATCAGCGCTCTCGAAGCAGGCAATCTCCTCACCCTCGTCAAAAAGCAGCGCGTGTTCGCTGCTGCGCTCGGCCAGCATGAAGGCGCCCGTGGCTGGGATCTCAAAGCTGCGATCGGTGTAGGTGTCACGGTTGGCTTTGCGCAAAAAGCAGAGGGCAATCTTGCAGCTGGCGAAGGCCAGCAGTTTATCCGGGCCAAAGAGCGGGCGCCGGTGGACGAAGGGGTAGAGCGGCGACGCGGAAGGAATCGCTTGCCAGCCGTTCCCATAGACGGCGATGCGGGCTTCGACCTGTTCGGCCAGAGTCTCCAGCATGGCAGCGCGGTCTCGCTCATACGTGCCGACAAAGAGTACGTCGGCGCCAAAGCGCTGCCGATCCTGAGCCGTTGGTTGGACCGGATGATGCGCCCGAGGGTCATAGGCCGAGCGGACGAAGATCGCGTGGCGTGCTCCCGCCGCCAGCAGTTCGGGGACGTTGTAGCGCTTGCTGGTGGCGATCAGGTCGTACGCGGGGATACACTCGCGCATGGACTGGGGTATTGCCCTGGAATTGACCGGGAAATAATCGTCGAGCATGTAATTGACGATCGGCGCGCCGGTCGACCAGCGGATTGCTTCCAACGTAGAACGCCTGATACGGGCGCCTTTGAGAACCAGCACCAGATCCGGCTGCGTGCGGCCGGCCACGCGCCGGAGGGCAGCCGCGTACCGCAGTTTCTGCAGCGGCGTACTGAGGCGACTCAGGAGCCGAGTGGGCAGCGTAAGGGTGTCGAGGAAGAAAAAGTTGCGGTCATTGACGACCACGACCTGATTCCCCATGGCCGGTAACAGCGTGGCAAAGCTCCATCCCACGTTATTGCGCATGACTTCACCGACCAGCAACACACGTGTCACGTGGCGTAGTTCTCGGGTGGGAAAAGCACCGTGATGTGACCTGACCAACAACTCCCTCGCACCAGAGCCAATGCGATCCCACTGGGACGCTCCGCCTTGAGAGTCAGCCGGCGCCACGCTGGGACGAGGAACCCGTTCATCGAGCGATCTCCCTATTCAAGTCAAGCACGGTCTGGGCGACCGAGGCCAGGCAGTATGGCATCACGTAACAATCGCTGTAGCAACAGGTGAAAGCATGGACGTAGTGGTTGGTCGATGTTGTCCCGCTCGGCGGTAGCCATGAAGGTTTTCGCTGGGAGCGGAAGCGCGACAGGTCACCGGTCCGTGGTGGCGATCAAGTTCTGGGTGAGGATCGCCCCTGCCGCCCCACCGCTCTCGATCGACAGCGAGGCGAGATGGATGGTTCGAACCAGCGGCCACAGCCGGTGGCGAACCGAGCTTTTCAACCCGTAGACCGGAATGACGATTTCGTGGAAGCTCATGCTCCGGAAGCCGGTCACCCGAAAGGCCTGGGCCAGCGAGCTGGGCGTGTACGCCGTTTCGTGCGTTAGATCGCCGTAGCGGATAAGACCGTGGAACGGAGAGCCGCCATTGACGGTCTGGACGATCAACCGACCGCCCGGCCGCAACGCGCGGTGGATCGCGTCCAGCAGATCGAACAACTCGGGCCGGGTCAGGTGCTCGAACAGGTCGAAGGCGGTGATCGCCGCAAACTGCCCCGGCTTGTCGCGCAGATACTCCATTGCCTCGGCGCGCTCAACCGTGTCGAGGCCGCGGCGGTGGGCCAGCTCTACCTGCTCGCCGCTCAGGTCTATGCCATACACCCGGGTGTGTCCTCGATCGCGCAGATAGGCGACAAAGGGACCGGCGCCGCAACCGAGGTCCAGGACCGGCGCATCCTGATCCGAGGGAAGATGGCGTGCGACGTTCGCGTCGAAGTACGCGGCGCGTTTCATCGCCGCGTCCGGTGCGGTGTTCTCGCGAAGCCCGGAATGGGTCGAACTGTACGCGGCATAGAGCCGTTCTCGCCAGCCGGTTGCCAGCGAGCCGGACGGCGCTTCGTCAACGGCCGCGTTCATCGATCCTGCGGGTAGATCATACACGGCGATCCACTCCCTCCCGTAGCTTTCATATGGTTTCCGCCTCCTATCTTGGCTGCTGGGCCGCGGACAAATCAACTCCCACCTGTCCCACTGCTCGACGCCCCAGCTCATGTATTCTTCGATCCACACCGAGCCGACACCGCTACGGTTTGGGTCAAGCGAGACACGGGCCAGTCATGAGACCCGCCTCTTCACCTGCGTCAGGGCCCGTGGGAAGGCAGCGCGGCCTTGAATAGTGGCCACAGGCACCCTGACGTTGAGCACTCAACTGAGGACCTCTGCTCGCAGAGGAGTAACGGGCCTCGTCGTCCATCCTGCGGCCGACCCGTGCGACCCCGACCTTCTCCAGCATGCGGTTGGATGTCCTGGCGCCTTCCAGGCGCTCGGCTGTAACGCGCCGCACCGTCGACAGCTGTAAGGTCCAGGCCACGGATGCTCGCGCCATCTCCGGGGCCTGGTCCCGCCTTGAGCCGCCGGACTAACGCCATAGCCGAGTTCGACGGTTCCCGTCAGGTCGGGCGGGCTCTTGAAGTCCATCACAACGACGCTCGGAGCTTTGTGCCCGCAGGGGGGCGGGCGAAGGTGCGCGGCCAACGGCTGGGTTCGCCGTGGCCTCGGTGACGCGCGTTATGATGGAACACGCATGATCAAACACTATCGAGAGGACTGAGATGAGTCAAGCCGCCGGGCCGGGCAGACGAATCACCGGACTCAGCGGACATATCCGTGGTGGTGCTGCCCTATAACGAGGAACGGAACCTCGCGGCATGCCTCCGCTCGTCTCTACAACTCACCAGCCGGGTCCTGGTGGTCGACTCGTTTAGCACCGATGCGACGCTGGCCATCGCCGAATCGTTCGCTGTGCCCGTCTTCCAGCACGTCTGGTCTCGCTGGGCGGATCAGCGGAATTGGGCCATGGACCACGTGCCGATTGACACCGGTTGGATTCTGTTTCTCGACGCCGACGAGACCTTGACCGAAGAACTGCGGGCGGAGATGCGAGCGGCGGTCCGTGCTGCGTCCTCGGGACTCAACGGGTTTTACATCCGGCGTCGCTTCGTCTTTCTGGGACGGTGGCTGCGTCACGGCGGCTATGCGAACATCTGGGTGCTGCGGCTGGTTCGACACGGCTGCGCCCGGGTGGTTCCCTCTGCGGGCCGGGAGTATTTTCAGGTCAAGGGACGAGTTGAGCGGTTGCGGTACGATATGATTCATGACGATCACAAGCCCATTTCGGCCTGGGTTGCGAAGCATGAACGCATCGCTGGACTGGAAGCGGCAATTGCCGGCCGGTCCGGCCAGGTGGCTGGGGCGGGCGGAAGTGAGCTTGAGGGCAGCGCCCGGAACCGGCTGCGGCGCATGGTGGTGGATCGAATACCCTTGACCGCGCAATCGTTCCTGCTGTTCACGTACCGTTATGTGGTGCGGCTCGGTTTCCTGGATGGCTGGGAGGGATTCGCCTACTATTTTCTGCACGATCTGCGGTTTCCGTTCTTGATTGCGGTGAAACATCGCGAACTGAATCTGCATCCGATCGAGGCTCAAGGGAACGCGGGCGAGTGAACGCGCCTGGCGTGCTGCTCGGCCGCACCATGGCCATGCGACGGTGGGGAAACCGTCCCCCACGTGATCCATTGCTATGCTCCCCCTCATTCATGGGCGGACCGGTGCGGTTGGCGGGCACGGGGTAAAGCTTCCATGCGGCCCGCTGCCAAAGGCAAACCTCAAGACATGCGACCTACCAGCATGCTAAAACACCTGACATCCAAGTGGTGCGCAAAGGCGTTGCAGCTCGTCGCTTCCCTATCGGACAGTAATTGAGCGTGGGACAGAATTCATCGAGAGACGAGGGACGGGTGCATGTATTCCTGCAAGTAAAAGTGGCTCTCCCGCAGGTTGTGGGGACCCGAGACAGGAACCCACGCCCGGGTTCCGACGGTGAGCAGAGCCGGCAGCGACCGGCACGATTATCAGCGCGACGCAGCGTGCCGGTTATCGTTCTCCTTCCGATCGCTGGGACTATGCAGCCACGACTCGACGGCGGAGCAGGTCGAAGTTCGCCCGCCCATAGCCCTGGCGCTTGAGGAGTTTCACCCGGTGCACATGCCCCTCCACGGGACCATTGGACCATTCGGTGGTCGCGGTTATCACAGCAGAAGCGACGAACGGTGAGCGCAAACTGCACGGGGCACGCACGCCAGGGGAGGTCAATCGGATGACGGTGATACCGGTCGTGCACCCGGGCGCTGGTGACGCCGCAGGCAGGACAGCGCCCGCGATGGATCATCCCATGCGCTTCCAGCACGATCGAGCCACGGTCGAGACGGATCAGACGGATGGCGATGGGAAAGAGGAGAGATGGGGTGAGCATGGTAGAACCTCCATGCTCCTAGCGTGCGCTTCTGTCAATCCGTTGCGCCACCTCCCCACAACCTGCGGGAGAGCCCAGTTTCAGGCGCCGTAAACATCTTGTAGAGATCCGCTATCTTGGGCTCTTCCTCCTTCTCCCCGCCTCGGGACTCGATGCCTCCGGCCGCCGCGCGTGGCTGTCAGGGTAGGTCTTACGCTGCTCTCCGCGTGGCCCGGATACAAGAGATTGAGCCGCCGATACTGGTGGATTGATCCACCAAGTATGGTGGATGATCATCATTTTGCTTCAGGATCGAAGTTCAGCGCGCGTGCCATCTCGGAAAACTCGACTCATGGGCGGACTGTTTGTAGGCTTTGAGTTGTCTTCAACCGTCAATGGCTCCCGCTTCGGCGTCAGATCGCCACTTGGATCAAGCATCCCGTTTGCTGAACGAGTCATTTTCGTCAAACTGTCCGCCCATGAACTGACCCGGGCAGTATGCCGGGCATGCCCCGGTTGTGTCGCAAGTTGATGTCTGACAGGGCTCAATGGCTGCCAGTCCGTACATGGTGCTCATAGTCAAACTCCTGGTGCGGTGGTTGAGTGAAGGACAATACGGCTTACGAGTAGCATCTCTGGATCAATGTCACTGTCCTCCTTTCCAGGTAGATGGGTCAGCTTGCTCTCTATCCGCTGCCCCGTCTCAGTGGTCTAATCGACGAACTCTGTATTTTCACTCTACGCGCCCTCCCAAGTTTATGCAGCCCCTCTACGACGCACGTTTCCTGCCCCCTACGACGCACGTTTCCTGCCTCTTACAACGCACGATTCTTGCGTCGTACGACGCACGCCCTCGATCCTGTCTTCGATGTGGAGGAGACTCTCGGCGTCCAGCACCGTAATCCCGCTCTCTCCGTACTCGTACTGCACGTAGCCGGCTGCCTTGAACTGCGGCAGAGCCTTCTCCAGCCCGGCTCGGCTCATCCCCCCCAGGCCGGCAATCTCCTCATGGGTGGCAGTGATCCTCTGATCCGGATAGAGCAGGCCGAGTTTTCCCAGCAGATGGCCGTAGCGCACCATTGAGCTGGCATAGAGACAATCGGCCAGGAGCAATGCCGTCTCGTAGAGCCGCTGCCGCCACTGATCGAGCAGCGCCATCGCCAGGCTCAATTCCTCGTGGACCACTTGCCTGAACCGCTCGCCTGGGATGGCAATCACGATGGCATCGCTCACCATGGCGCGGGCATACGCGATGTCCACCAAGGCGGCCGGCATCTCCATCACGTCGAGAACGTCAGCCGGACCGAGAAAGAAGCACGCGATCTCCCGACCGTCCGGCCCCACGCCACCGACGCGAACCACCCCGTGCAGCACGACATAGATGGACTGCTCCGCCATGCCGGTGGTGATCACATTCTCTTCCGACCGGCACTGCCGCCAGCGTGCTCACTGAGCGTCAACAGCGCCGGCTCGGGGAGATCGTGAAAGGGGCTCAGATCGTGCAGCATAGCGGTGGTTATCTGGCCGCTGCGGCGTCCATGCTGCACGGCTTCCCAAACGTCCATGTGCCACGTCCCTTCAGTCCACTGTGTCACCACGGGAAGTGGACATGCACATCCACTCCGTGTATATACATAACGCTGATCGAGGGTGACGTGTAACAGGCCGAAGGTCCTGTATTGTTACTCGGGCCGCCCTACCAGCGCGGATCTACCATCTACTGCAGTCATCAGGAGTCAGTACGTGCCCTCTGAAGAAAAGGGGAGCCACGGGAGGAACGCCATGGAGCAGGACGACACAAGCGGCTACGCGCTTCATCGCCCCAAGTCCACTCGACTACCTGATACAGGGGTGCTAACCTCTATAGACTGCCTCTACACTTCGGGTTCCACCCAGTCCTTGGCGCGCTCGACCGCGCGCTTCCAGCCGTTGTACAGTTTCTCGCGCTCGGCCTCCTGCATGTTGGGGACGAACTCTTTGTCCATCGCCCACTTTTGCTCGATCTCGTCCTGGCTGCTCCAGTAGCCGACGGCCAGACCGGCCAGATAGGCGGCGCCCAGCGCCGTGGTCTCGTTGACCACCGGCCGTTGCACCCTGGTGTCGGTGATATCGGCCTGGAACTGCATCAGGACGTCGTTGACCACCATACCACCGTCCACCCGCAGGTCCGGAATATCCAGCCCGGAGTCGGCGCGCATCGCCTCCAGCACATCGCGCGACTGGTAGGCCACGGCTGCCAGCGTGGCCAGCGCAATCTCGGGTATGCCGGTACCGCGGGTCAGGCCCAGAATGGCGCCGCGTGCGTACTGATCCCAGTACGGCGCGCCGAGGCCGGCAAAGGCCGGCACCATGTACACGCCGCCGGTACCATCCCTGGCCTGGCGGGCCAGGTCCTCGGTTTCGGGCGCGCTGCCGATGATCTTGAGGCCGTCGCGCAGCCACTGAACCGCCGCGCCGGTGATGAAGATGCTGCCCTCCAGCGCGTAGGTGACCTTTCCGCCCACGCCCCAGGCGATCGTGGTGAGCAAGCCGGCCTTCGATTCGCGTGGCTGATCGCCGGTGTTCATCAGCATGAAGTTGCCGGTGCCATATGTGTTCTTCACCATGCCGGGGGTGTAGCAGGCCTGGCCGAAGGTAGCGGCCTGCTGGTCGCCCGCGTCGCCGGCAATCTTGATCGCGCCGCCAAACAGCTCAGGGTCCGTCTCGCCGTAGACCTCGGAGGAGCTCTTGACCTGGGGCAGCATGGCACGAGGGATATTCAGCTCCTTGAGCAGATCGTCGTCCCAATCCAACGCATGGATGTTAAACAGCATGGTGCGTGCGGCATTACTGTAGTCGGTGACGTGCACCTTGCCGCCGGTGAGACGGTATATAAGGAAAGAATCGACCGTCCCAAAGAGGAGTTCACCCCGCTCTGCCTTCTCTCGTGCTCCAGCCACATTCTCCAGAATCCAGCGGACCTTGGTGCCCGAGAAGTACGCGTCGATGACCAGACCGGTCTTCTGACGCACGCGATCCTCCCAGCCGGCGCGCTTCAGCGTGTCGCAGTACTCGGCGGTGCGCCGGTCCTGCCAGACAATGGCGTTGTACACCGCCTGGCCGGTGGTCCTGTCCCAGACCACGGTGGTCTCGCGCTGATTGGTGATGCCGATGGCGGCGATGTCCCCGGCGCCGAGCTTCTGCTCGCTCAGCACATGCTTGGCCATCTCGAGCTGGGAGTTCCAGATATCCTCTGGGTCGTGCTCCACCCAACCAGGCTTCGGGTAGTGCTGCTCAAACTCCTGGTTCAGTTTGGTGACGGCTCGTCCGTCGTGGTCGAAGATGATGGCGCGAGAGCTGGTCGTGCCCTGATCCAGCGCCAGTATCTGCTGCTCTGCCATGTCGGTCTCCTCACTCTCCTGGGTACTAGCCCACCGTTTCCTGTAATGCCTTGAATAGAAGGTAACTGGAGGTCGCGCCCGGGTCCTGGTGCCCCACGCTACGCTCGCCCAGATAGCTGGCCCGTCCTTTGCGAGCCACCAATGGGACGGTGGCCTCCATGCCGGCCTCCGCCGCACGGGTTGCCGCCGCTACTGCCTGCGAAAGATCCTGTCCGCTGGATACTGCCTCCTGGTACGCTCGCACCGCCGGGACCCAGGCGTCGAGCATGGTCATGTCTCCCGGCTCGGTCTTGCCTCGATCGATGATGCCCTGCCGGCCGGCCTCCAGTGTCTGCCCCAGCGTCGCGGCATCAAGTGCGTCATGGCCGGAGGCTGCCTGAGACATGCGCAGGAACACCGTGCCATAGAGCGGCCCCGAAGCGCCACCCACGGTGCGGATCAGCGTCATCCCGGCCGCCTTCAGCATGGCGTCGATCGGCTGGCTGCCGGCCTGGCTCATGCTGTCATGGACGGCTCGCATCCCTCGATCCATGTTGATGCCATGGTCGTTGTCGCCAATCGGTCCATCGAGCTCGGTCAGATGATCCTTGTTCTGCTCAATCGCCGCCGCGAACCGGTCGATCCAGGCAGTGGCCAGCGCGGGTGTCAGGTCCATGGCGCTGCTATGCACCCCAGCGCAGGGCCGGGGTGCGAACCGGCGCATCCCAGAGCCGCGTCATCTCCTCGTCCAGTCGCAGCAGCGTGATGGACACGCCCTGCATCTCGAGCGAGGTGATGTACGGCCCCACCAATGAGCGGCTGATGCTGATGCCCTGGCCGTCCAGGATCTGCCGCAGCTTGCGATAGACGATGAAGAGTTCCAGCAGCGGCGTTCCGCCCATACTGTTGACAAATGCCAATACGCTGTCGCCACGTTTGAAGGGCAGGTCTTCGATAATCGGCACGGCCAGCAACTCGGTGACCTCATCAGCGCCGCGCAGCTCCATCCGCCGCCGGCCCGGCTCACCGTGAATGCCGATGCCGATCTCCATCTCATTCTCGCCCAGCTCGAAGCTGGGCTTGCCGGCGGCGGGAACGGTACAGGAGGTGAGGGCCATCCCCATCGAGCGCACGTTCTCATTCACCCGGCGGCAGAGATCGGCCACCTCGGGCAGGCTTGCTTTCTCCTCGGCCCGAGCGCCACAGATCTTCTCCGCCAGGATCGTGCCGCCCACGCCACGCCGCCCCGCGGTATAGAGGCTGTCCTTCACCGCTACATCGTCGTCCATGACCACGCTCTGGGTCTCGATACCGTCTGCCGTGGCCAGCTCCGCCGCCATCTCAAAGTTCATGACGTCGCCGGTATAGTTCTTCACGATGAACAGCGCACCAGCGCCGCCGTTGACGCTGGTGGCCGCCTGATACATCTGATCCGGTACCGGTGAGGTGAACACCTGCCCCGCGCAGGCGACATCGAGCATGCCCATGCCGACGAACCCGCCGTGCATCGGCTCATGTCCGCTTCCGCCACCGGAAATTAGCCCCACTTTGCCCTGCACCGGCGCATCGGCCCGGACTACCACCGCGTTCTGTGCATCGACCAGGAGCTGGCCGGGATAGGCCGCGGCCATCCCCTCCAGCGCCTCGGTCACCACCGCATCCGGTGCGTTGATCAATTTCTTCATGGCCATATCCTTTCGCCCTGGCGTCTAACTGCGGACGGTGCGGCCGCTTTCATCTCCCGTCTCCTGGGCGCGGTCGGTGGTGCCGATCTCATCCACGTTGCCGGAGTCTTCGACATTCCTGGACAGCAGCGCCTGATGGATGGTGTTCTCGTAAATTACACCGCCCACGATCCCGCCCAGGATGGGCCCGACAATGGGAACCCAGAAATACGCGTCCGGACCGGGGAGCGCCAGCTTACCGTCGAACCCGACGATGGCGGCCAGCAGGCGGGGACCAAAGTCACGGGCTGGGTTGATAGCATACCCGCTGTTGTAGCCGAACGAGAGGCCGATGGCAACGACCAGTATGCCAATGATGTACGGCGCCACGTTGGCGCCGGGCGGCGAATTTTTGATGTCGACGATGGCAAAGATCAGGCCCACCAGCAGGGCAGTGCCCAGGAACTCGTCGCCAAAGGCGCCAAAGGTACCGACGAATGGTTTCTTGAAGGTAAAGAACACCGTCGCTTCGGTGGCGTCCTTCACAATGTGATGCGCGCTTTCGTAGGCCATAAACGCGCCGTGGTACACGGCCCAGAGAATCGCTGCCGCCACAAATGCGCCCAGTACCTGAGCAATGATGTAATACGGCACCTTGGCCCAATCGAACCTGCCGGTGGCGGCAAAGCCCAGCGTTACCGCTGGATTGAGATGGGCGCCGCTCAGGGTGCCGGCGACGTACACGCCCAGCATAACGGCGAAACCCCAGCCAAAGGCGATGATCATCCAGTTGGTCCAGAGTAACGTTTGTCCCAGTGGCGCGGTGGCGCCGGTGATGCCGCCGGTGCCGTAGAGCAGCACCCCGGCCACGCAGCCATCGCCAAACAGGATGAGCACCATCGTTCCCAGGAATTCGCCCAGGGCCTCGCCCATGACGCCCTGGAACATCGTGGTGCGCGGTCTTTCTATTGCCGCTGTTGCCATGTATTGATCCTCCTTCTCCACCTGATTTGGTCGTGCCGCTTCTCGGTGCTTTTAGCATATACCGAGAACGCCGGGCCTGTTCAATTCTTGGTCAAACAGCTCATAGATTCAATCTCATCTCGATACATCCGCGGCCGGCCAAGGGCGGCCGAAGCCTCGAATCACGCCGGCACGCAGGCCATGTCGGCTGAGCACCGCCGCGGAGATGTGCGAACTGCAAACGCGATCAAGTAGGAATTAGCCGGCCGGGACGGCCGCGGTGCGGATCTCCTGCGTGCGGCCGTTCTGCGTGTCGTTCCAGAGCGGATGCACGGTCCGGCTATCGGCTGCGATTCCTTGATAGTCGCCGATGAAGGTGTCTCGCTTAGTCGGTCCGTCGGGGCGCGGCGCATCGACCGCCGGATCCCATGACTGCGTCGTGACCCGGCGGTTCTTGCCGAAGGTTCGGCCATCGTTATGGCTCTGCGCAACCACCACGTCGATCAGCCGGTCGGCGGGGTCGAAGCGTCGATCGAGCCAGGCGCAAGCGTAGACACCGTCCGGGGCCACGGCCAGCGCCGGTTGGAACTGGTCTTTGCCATCGTGGACGCGGTCGTGATTGACTCGCGCCGGAACCGACCACGTCTGGCCGCCATCGAAGGAACTGCTTTTCAGGATGTCGGCGTCGCCGTTGCGCTGGTCTGCCCAGGCGATCATCATCGAGCCGGTGATGGGAGACACGGCAAAGGCCGGTAGGCTCAGATTCCGGAAGATGCCGTGGGGCAGATGGTTGGGCAGGCCAAAGACGGCGGGGACAACGGCACGCGGCGCCGAGAAGGTGATCCCACCGTCTGCGGAGGACACCAGATCCATGGCCTCGCGCGTCTGCTTTCCCGTCCCGATCATGGCGAGAAAGGCAATCGAGATCCGGCCATTCGGAGTCACCTGGGGCGTGGCGCCGATCGCAAAGTGCTGGGTATCGAACCGGCTGACCACCACCGGCGGCAAAAAGGTTTTGCCATAGTCGGCCGAGTGCGAGACGGCAATGCCGGTCACCGGCCGGTTGGACCCCTTGCCGGCCCGATCTCCCTCATCCAGGTTCCAGGCTACGTAGACCGCGCCGCGATGGGCGCCGCGCGTGCTGTCCACTGCGATCCACGGCTTGTCGTTAAAGTAGACGCCCTGCGTGTCGAGAAACACCGTTGCCGGCGCGCCCCAGCTCCGTCCGTCGTCGCGCGAGCGAGAGACAAAGACGCCGGTGCTGAGTCCGTTGACGGCGATCACGCAGGCATAGGCCAGGCTCCCGTTGGGCGAAAAGGCGAAGGTTACATCGGAGACCAGGCGATAGGCGACAAAGCCCGGCAGGAGCCCGGCGTCGGTCCAGGTCTGGCCGCCGTTAGTCGAGAAGAAGGTCCCAATCTTGAATCGGTAGTGCGCTGGATCGGTAAAGAACTTGGAGCCGGCCACCAGGACGTTCGGGTTCCGCGGATTCTCCGCTACATATGGTTCGCTATGCGCCACAAAGGCATCGTGGCTCACCTGCACGTTGGCCAGGGCCGGCAAGCGCGGTGAGCCGGTTGCGCTGGCAGTGGCTACCGCCCCAGTGGTCAGGAGGAGCGCCGCGAGGAGCACCACCGGTGCTCGATGTATGGCAAATGTCATGGGATAACCACCGTGTTTGTTTCAGCATAGTGTGGCCCGGGCCATAGACCTGAGCAGAAACCGCCAGAAGTAGCATCGGAACGGTAGTTCATAGGCGGGCAATTTTGCGCCTGGACGCACCCTCACCCTCACCGCCGGCCGCGCGGCGCGAACCTTGCACAGAACCTCTTCGACCACGCTCACCTCATACCCAGGAGATACCATGACCAACACCACTGACCAACAGCCTGTGGCCGCCAGCGGCACGTTCACCCTGGGCGGCGACCTTCCCGTCTACCGTCTCGGCTTTGGCTCCATGCAGATCACCGGAGACGGCGTGTGGGGCGAGCCGCGCGACCACGACCAGGCGATTGCCGTGCTACGCCGCTCCCTCCAGCTCGGCGTGAACCTGATCGACACGGCCGACTCATACGGACCGGAAGTCAGTGAGCGGCTCATCGCTGAGGCACTGTATCCCTATCCGGAAGGACTGGTTATCGCGACCAAAGGCGGTTTACTGCGCACCGGTCCCGGCGAGTGGCCGACCGATGGGCGGCCCGAGCATCTGCGTGAAGCGCTGGAGGGGAGCCTGCGGCGCCTGCGCCTGGAGCAGATCGACCTGTATCAGTTCCATCGCCCCGACCCCAAGGTGCCGTTCGAGGAATCGGTGGGCGCACTTGCCGAGATGCGTACCGAGGGGAAGATTCGCCATGTTGGGCTGTCGAACGTCAGTACCGATCAGCTGACCGCGGCCCAGCGCATCGTGCCGATCGCCTCGATACAGAACCGCTACAACCTCACCGACCGGGAATCGGAGGGAGTGCTGGACGCCTGCGAGCAGCAGAACATCGGCTTCATCCCCTGGTTTCCGCTGGCCACCGGCAGCCTTGCCAAGCCAGGCAGTCCGCTCGAACAGATCGCCAAGCAGCATCAGGCGGCGCCGTCCCAGATCGCCCTGGCCTGGCTACTGCAGCGTTCGCCGGTGATGCTGCCGATCCCCGGCACGTCTTCGGTGGCCCACCTGGAGGAGAACCTACAGGCCGCGCGCATCCAGCTCAGCCAGGAGGAGTTCGAGCAACTGCATCACCTCTCGGGGGCCTAGTGGCGCCTTTGCTCATCTGGCCGGAGGCACTTTCCCACGCCCCCCCACTTGGGTTTGCCCACCGGGGGGCCGGTCGTAGCAGGAACGAGCACAATACCCTGGCAGCCTTTGAGCGCGCCCTGGCGCTCGGTGCTCGCGGGCTCGAAAGCGACATCGCCCTGACGCGAGACGGGGTGCCGATCCTGGCGCATCCCCGGCTATTCGAGCGCGGGCCACGGCTCGCCAGCTTGCGGCGCGACGAGTTACCGGCTCACATCCCTTCCCTGCATGAGCTGTACCGGCGATGCGGAAATGACTTCGACCTGGCGCTGGACATGGCTCAGCCGGCGGCAGCCGATGACGTCGTGCGTATCGCCGAGCAGCACGGCGCGGCAGAGCGGCTCTGGCTCACCTACTGGCATCTCTCCACCCTGAAGACTTGGCGACAGCGCTGGCCGAACGCACATCTGGTCTATCCAACTCTACCCGTGCGACCGGGTGGCGCGATTCGACTCCTTGACCGATTGGCCGAGCAGCAGGTCACCGCGCTCAACATCCACCATCGCTTTTGTACTGCTCGTCTGGTGGCGCAGGCCCACAGCCGCAGCCTCTTGATCTTTGCCTGGGGTGTGCGGACTCGGCAGCCGCTCGTCCGGCTGATCGCGCATGGCATCGATGGCCTCTTCTGCGACGACGTGGAGGGCATGGTCGAAGCGTTGGGGCTGAGCAGATCCGCTGAGTGAGGGGCACCTGCCATGCGGTAAGCTGGTGCTATGAAACCACTGGGCACCATCGTCCGGCTGCAACTGCAGCGTTCGGACCTCAAGATTGGCCCGCGAGGGCGAAAGTCGTATGAACCTGCGCCGATTATCAGCCTCCCGGCAATTGCGATTGATCGGGGTGGCGTGTCCGGCTGGGATGACGATGGCCAGACGATGCTCGACGTTCATCACCATGAGCATCCCTCCGGTAAGAACCATGACGGCCTGCACGGCTTCTCGGTCCTCTTCACGCCACATTACACCGCTATGCGCCGGCGCTTTGGCCCGCACCTCACTGAAGGCATCGCCGGCGAAAGCATCCTGGTCGAAACCGACCGCATGGTCTCCCCAGACGACCTGCACGACGGTCTCGCGATCCAGGCGGGAGACGACCTGGCGCGCCTTCAGGTGACCAAGATTGCCGAGCCATGCGTCGAATTCACCCGTTTCGCCATCCACTATCCGCCCGAGGCCCGTGCCGACCACACGCTGACCGATGCGCTGAATTTTCTCCGTAGCGGCATGCGTGGCTTCTACCTCCGGTATGAGGGGGAGCCGCTCACCGTGCACCTGGGAGATCGGGTGTTTCTGTAGCTCGGCGAGCTGAGAGCCTCTTAAGTCAACCGTCTAGCAGTCAATGGTGGGTCAACACCAGCCGGGCGGTGATGCCGGACGGGACAGTTTGGTAGCCAAAGAGCTTCATAAACCGTGCCGTGTTGTACACACCGGGGCAGGCGGGGTTGAAGGTATCGACGGGACTGGACTCAGCGAAGCGTGCCGGCGGCGTGCCGTCCCACCAGCCGGTCGCGTCGTCCTGCCACGTGTGCCCCCCCTTGACGGGGTAGAAGTCCGGCATGCCGGTCCTGCCCTGGGCGATGTGACCGTGTCCCCAGCCCTCCTCGCGACAGGCGCCGCTGTAGGCGCCATCGAACACCAACGCATTGCTGCAGTGGGCCGGCGCGCTGCCCTGTGGCACGTGCTCGATCACCATCGTGGTGAAGTGGACGGTGTACCGACCGCGTGAATCGGCCTGATAGTCGCCGATTCCGTTTACCGTCAGCGACGCGCCCACTACGCCTATCACGGCGAAGGTGGCCGGCGCTTGCAGCGTCCGGCAGGCGTCGATAGTACGTGGGGTGAGAACACACGTGGCATGGAACAGCAGACGCCAGTGGCCGCCCAGCATCTCTCTCTCCGCATGTGCCGGATGCATCGCACCCGCCAGTGTCGCCAGTATAATGCCGATCGCCAGGGTGAGTCGCCAGATTCCGTTCATCTCGGCCCTCCGTACCAGTGCTGATGCCAGATACAACGCGACCGGAAGCCATATGGTTACAGTGCAGGTTGGGTAGACACCACCGACTATCCTGAGAGAGAGGAACGCATAGCAGTACAGGGGAAGGTACACGTGATTGATACTGAGAGCGCGGCAGTGCCGCACCGTCACGAGATTCCAGAGGAGTTCACTTGGGATTTCACGACTATGTACGCCGGCGACCAGGAGTGGGAGGAGGATCTGACCCGCATCGAGGCCACGATCCCCGAAATTGAATTGTTACAGGGGACGACCGGCCAGGATGCAGAGGGACTGCTGCGGGTGCTGGAAATGAAGGACCGCGTCTCGATGCAGATGAGCCGGCTCTATGTCTATGCGCGGATGCGCAAAGATGTCGACGGCACCGACTCCTCGGGCCAGGCTCTCGATACCCGCGCTGCCTCACTCAACGCCCGCATTTCCGCCGCGCTGTCCTTTGTCGAGCCGGAGATTCTAGCCATTCCACCCGAAGAACTCGCCCGGTGGCAGACGGAGAGTCCTGAGCTGGCGCCGTATGCCTATTATCTGGACCTGCTCTCCCGCCAGCGCGACCACGTCCGCTCGAGCGAGGTCGAATCGGTTATCGCCCAGTTCTCGGACGTTACCCGCGCGGCGGGGGATACCTACGATGTGCTGACCAACGCCGATCTCGTCTTTCCGACCATCGAGGACGAGCACGGGCAGCCGCTCCAACTCTCCCAGGGTCGCTATGGCTCGCTGCTGGAGAGCCCCGACCGGCGGGTGCGACGAGACACGTTCAAGGGGGTGCTGGGAACGTTTGCCGGCGTACGGCGCACGCTGGCCACGACGCTCGCCGCCACCGCGCGCGACGATGCATTGGCGGCCCGCCTGCGCAACTATCCTTCGGCACTGGCCGCCGCGCTGGCGCCAAACGACATTCCAGTTGAGGTCTATCACAACTTACTGACCACGGTGAATGCCAACCTGTCCCGCCTGCATCGCTACGTCAGCCTGCGAAAACGCATCCTGGACCTGGATGCCGTACACGGCTACGACCTGCGAGCGCCACTGGTACCTGATGCGCGCGACTCATTCGACTACGCCACGGCCAGCGCCATGGTGCGCGAGGCGTTCAGGCCATGGGGCAGGAGTACGGTGAGGCCGTGCGCCAGGTGCTGACCAGCCGCTGGGTGGACGTATATGAGAACGTGGGCAAAACCAGCGGCGCCTACAGTGACGGCGCGTACAGTACACCGCCGTTTATCCTGCTCAACTATCAGGACCGCCTGTACGACGCCTACACCCTGGCACACGAGCTGGGCCACTCGCTGCACAGCTACTATACGCGGCGCTCTCAGCCGTACGTCTCCGGCAACTATACCCTCTTCCTGGCCGAGGTTGCCTCGACCCTGAACGAGGCGCTCCTCACCGAGCACTTGCTGCACACGGTTGACGATCCGGCACTGCGCCAGCGACTGCTGGTGATGCAGATCGAAAGTTTGCGCACCACCTTCTTCCGTCAGACGATGTTTGCCGAGTTCGAACTGGACCTACACCAGCGGACGGAAGCGGGCGAGGCGCTCACCGCCGAATCGCTCTCCGAACGTTACCGCGAGTTGGCGGCTCGCTACCATGGCCCAGACCTGGCCATCGACGAGGAATTGACCTGCGAGTGGACCTTTATCCCGCACTTTTACTACAACTTCTACGTGTACCAGTATGCCACCGGCATCTCGGCGGCCCTGGCCCTCTCACGACAAATCCTGACCGAGGGCGACCCGGCGGTGCAGCGCTACCTGCACTTCCTGCAGAGTGGCTCCTCCCGATCCTCGATCGATCTCCTGCGCGAGGCGGGCGTCGATATGACCAGCCCCGAGCCGGTGCAGGCGGTCATCGATCACTTTGATGCGCTGGTCGACGAGCTAGAGGCGCTGATGGTGTAGCGCGCCACTACTCATGCGGCGGTCCCCGTGGTTCCTCCGGCTGGTCGGGGGGCCGAAGGCTGCCGAAACGCACCGCGAACTCACCGGCGTTCATCACGGGCGTCAGTTCGCGCTCGCAGTAGAGGCACACGGTGGCGCCGCGTGAAACCTGCGCTCCGCAGTGAGGACAGGGGCGTGTCCGCTCAACCTCCAGCAGGTCCTCAACCTCGATCGTCACCGCCTGGTGAGCCGCCTCCTGGCCGCTCAGATGCAGCATACGCCGCAAGCGCTCACGCCCCGTTTCCTTCATAGTGGATCATCCCTTATGGCCGACTCAGTAGCCCACGCGATAGTCTGACAGGTGAAGGCAGGACACGTACAGGCCGCCCAACTCCCGTACAAACTGACCAGGCATGTGAAGGAGAGGATTGGTGACTATGGGCACACGGCGTGTCCCAGACTACCCCCCACGGAATCCATGGGCGGACAGTTCGGAGGCTTCGTGGTCACCTGATAGGTCAACCAACCGTGGTACGACGTCCACAATGTCTTGACTATTGGCACAGTGGTCGCGTAGGGGCCGCGGCTCCTGCCCGGCCCGCCCTCGGGTGTCTCCAGTAGGTAATGGCCTCCATAGCCGCCACCGTTTGGCGGGCCGGGAGGAGCCACGGCCCCTACCAGGCCGGAGACCAGCAAAGGCGACATGGTCGCCCTCCGTCCGCTGTACCATGCCGGATCACGGGTGCGGACGACTGCTGCCTACGCCGAACACAACAGTTCCGTGAAACTGTCCGCCCATGACCTCGCATAGAGCCTGCAGAACGGCAATCAGTACAGTTACCCAATAGCGGAATGATCCGTACCTCACAGGCAGACGTATGACTCACTGGAACGTCCAAACATCAATCATTCGCCTCGTTTGGACGGTGCTCCCCGCTCGTAACTTTAGGCTCCAATTGACCTGCACAGGCAATGCATAACCGAGGAGGAAGGAAGACCTATGTCAGACGAATCGACTCAGGCAGCCCTAGCAGAGGACGTTCTGCAATCGCCGAGCAGCCGGCGACACTTCTTGAAGGGCGCCGCGGCAGTCGCGGCGGGCCTTGGCATCGCACCGGCCGCTGCTCACGCCGCGGCGCTCCAGGGCAGGTCCCTGGCGATGATGCCGGAGACCAAGCAGCAGATCCTGAACATCGCCGTCACGGCGGAAGCAGCAGCGGTTACCGCGCTGTACAACCTGCACGAGGCTGTGAACCACGGCAAGGTCGACCTGATGGGCATCGCCGTCCCGGCGGGCACGCTGGTGAAGATCGTGCGTGGCATCCTCCGCCAGGAGCAGGACCACTATTCGTTCCTGTTCGGCGCCGGCGCCAGGCCCCTGGTGACCAGCTTCAGCTTCCCCCCAGCGATCCTGACCAGCGCGCTCCAGGCGTTGGCTTTCCTGGAGACCGCGGACGAGATTTTCGCCGCCGCGTATCTGGCAGCCAACCGTGAGTTTGCCATGGGCGGGCTGGTCACGCTGGCCCAGTACGCGTACCAGATCGGTGGCACTGAAGAGTCTCACCGCGAACTGGCCCGCGCCGCACAGGGCAAGCTGCCGAACAACCGCTCGTACGTGCGCAACCTGTTCCCACATCGGGTCAGCGGCGCCGTCAAGGTCTTCAGTCAACTGGGCGTCTTGAAGCCCGGCCTGAACTACCCTGGACCCATGGCGGTCGACACGATCCTGCGCACCACTGGCGACCGTGATCGCACCGCGGGCATCACCCTGCGCCATCCATAGCGCACAACGTCTTTGCCCGGTGGCCTCGGTTTCCTTTCAGGAACCGAGGCCACTTATTTTGTGCCGGCGCTACGTTCTCCAGTCCTCCAGCGGATCGCCCTCCGCGACCTGGATTACACAGAACTCATTGCCCTCGGGGTCACGCATCACCGTCCAGGTACGGATGGTCTCGACCGCGGTGGCGCCCAATCCCTCCAGCCGGGCCACTTCGACCTCGCGGTTATCGGCGCCGATATCCAGATGGACACGGTTCTTGACCATCTTGGCCTCCGGTACGCGGACGAAGACCAGCTCGACATCTTGGTCGCGAGGGTCGAACACATCACCTGCTTCGATGTCCCTCTCCTCGCCGGTCTGATAGCCCAGCGCGGCCGACCAGAAGTCGGTCATGCGCTGCACATCGGCGCAATCAATGGTCACGCTGGCGATGCGAAGAGCCATAGTGTTCTCCTCAGTCGCGCGCCATAGTCTCTCGGGCTGAGTAGAGCGGAAGGAAGGACTGGAGGCGCTAGGCTAGTAGATGAATTATGTCTGGGGACGATTCCATCCCTCGATGCTGATGCCCGGTAGAACCCCGCACTTGGCCTCATCGGCCTCGAGCTCCATCTGCGCTTCCGGCAAATCCAGCACGGTGATAAAGGCGTCGACCACCGAGGGATCGAACTGGGTTCCAGCGCAGCGCCGCAACTCTTCACGGGCGTGCTCCTCCGAGTACGCTTCTTTATAGCTGCGCTTGGTGATCATGGCACAGTAGGCATCAACGGCGCCCACAATGCGCGAGGCCAGAGGAATCTTGTCCCCCTTGAGGCCATCGGGATAGCCGCTGCCATCGTACCACTCGTGATGGTGCAGCACCACATGGGCCACCGGCTCCAGCTCGGGCACATGTCGGATCAGGTCGTGCCCCACCTTCGCGTGGGACCGCACCATCTCACGCTCTGTATCGAGCAGTGGGCCCGGCTTGTTCAAGACGCCGTCACTCACGCCGATCTTCCCTATGTCGTGCAGCAGTGCGGCATAGCACACCACACTGCGGTGATGATCGGGTAGTTGCAAATGGTCGGCGATTAACCGGGTGTAGCGCGACACCTGTTCGCAGTGTCCCTGCGTGTAGGGGTCCTTGATCTCCATCGCGTCGGCCAGCACGGCAACGGTGGAGATATACGCGTTCTGAATCTGGTGGCGCAGATTGGAGTTTTCCACGGCGACGGCGGCCTGGTCTCCCACGCTGAGCAGCGTTTCGACGTCATCCTCCTCGAAATCGCCGTGCAGCTTGTCGGCCACGACCACGATACCACTCAGGTTATGAAGTAGCACCACGGGAGCAGCCAGAAAATTGCGAAAGCTCTCGCTGGGGCGAGATGGCTGGAGCAGCCCGTCACTGTCAGTGTCCTCGTTACACACGAAACTATCGTTCTCCTCCAGCACCTTGGTGCAGAGGGCAACGATGAAGTCGGACGGCGCCGCTGCCGGATAACCATCCACGTCTACCGCGGCCCGCATCCGCAGCTGCTCGCCGGACGCCCGGACGGTAACATAGACGCCGCGGGTGGCGCCGGTAATGGTCAGGCAGGCACGCAGAATCAGATCGTAGATATTACCGGCGAAGAGCGAGCGATGGATATCCTTCAGTAAGCCGGCCAGCTGATTGGCGCGCTCGCGATGGCGCTCCGCTTGCTTGCGCTGCTGCTCGACCTGGCGCCGGGCCTGATCCAAATCCTGCGCCTGGGACGCATTTTCTTTCTGAGCGCTGGCCAACTGGAACTGCATTTCCTTGAGCTGTCCGGACAGCTCCGTGGCCTGCCGCTCCCACTCTGCATGGATCTCGCGGAAATGCTTCTCGGTCTGCTGCAGATCCGCAACCATGAGACTGGGCGGTGTGAGTGCAGAATCCGCGTTCGTTGATCCCTGAGCGCTTCCGTCCTCTTTCTTGGCCAACTCATTCTCCCATCCGCGTGATGGACGCCAGCGTTTGTACGTGCCTCGTACCGGTGCAGGCCAAGCCGGCATGGCTCACACACGGAACCATGGTGCGCGAAACTTTCCGCCTCGCACTATTCTACCGCCTAGGTGATGCCAGAACGATACCGTGTATGGCTCTCTTACCGTCCCATTGGCTTGAGACCAACTCGAATGGCGATCTCCGGATCATCAATGGACACCACCTCGCCGTTCAGGCGTTCAGCCTCACCGGTCAGCAGATAGAGAATGAGTCGGGCCGGATCCTCGGGGGCCCGAAGCAAGCCCCGCTCCTGATATCCACGAAAGCGTTCGACATTCTCGCGCGTGAATTGTTCCTCGCTGCTGCTGCGGATCTCTACCTGCATTGTAGTATCGACGATGCCGGGACGGACTGCGTTCACCCGTATATCGCGGCCGGCCACCTCGCGAGCCAGCACACCGGTTAGCGCTTCCACGCCGGCCTTGGCCGCGGAATACGCGCTCCAGCCGGCGGTTGTGCCCCGCGCGGCGCCGGAGGACACGTTCACGATCCGCCCCCAGTCTCGCTCGACCATACCGACCAGAGCATGACGGCAGGTGAAGAACACACCGTTGAGATTGATAGCGATGTTCTCCAGCCAGTCCGCCGAGCTGGCCTCCCAGAGCGGCGCAATGGGACCGATGATCCCAGCGTTGTTGATCAGGATGTCGACCGCGCCCACCTGTGCAAAGAGCCGGCGGACATCGTCTTCGCGACCAATGTCGGCGGTCATGGCCGCCGCATCACCACCCGCCTCTTGAATCTCAGCCGCCACCGCCCGGATCTCTCCCTCACCGCGGGCCGTCAGCAGCACGCGAGCACCGCAGCCGGCCAGAGCCAGGGCCGTGGCCCGACCAATCCCGCGCCCACCACCCGTGACGAGCGCTGTCTTCCCCTCCAGGTTAAGTTGGGTTGCATTCACCGTATTCCGCCCCTGGCCGGTCCACGAATCAGCAAGGCTGGACGGGAACAGGCGACTCCGGCTGAGGCTCCTTGCCTATCGGAGTGGGGAAAAACTACACTATGGAACACGCGACCTCGGGGAGTGGCGCAGCCTGGTAGCGCACTTGCATGGGGTGCAAGGGGTCGCAGGTTCGAATCCTGTCTCCCCGACCATTGCCACCGCGTCGGCAGAGAGCCTCGATACCACATCGAGGCTCTTTCCTTTGCCATGTGGTGGCTGATGCATAACCCGTGCCAGGCACCGGTCCTTCACCGTACATAGGAACCATGGTTCCCTGGAACCATGGTTCCCTCGTTTCAGCGCCACATCGCCACCTGCGTCGAGCGTGCCGGATGTGGGGGTGAGTGTCCGTCGAGATGCAGACCAGGTGGCAGGCATCGCACCCTCACTCCCAGCCCTTCTCCCCAGCGCCGCGGGGCTGCCTGTCCGGCCCAATGGCGCTGGGGACAGGCCACCCGCGGGAGAGGGGAGTTCTTGTGCCTCCAGCGTCTCTAAAGGATCTCCCCCTCTCCTGCTTTGCGGGAGAGGGGGCCGGGGGGTGAGGGTGCGTCGAGGCCCCGACCTGTCCTCGCCAAACCGTCCGCTCCCACGCCTCCTCCTGTGATCTATCCAACCGGCGCGGCCGTGCGCTCGTCGTGCAGGGGCAGGGTAAAGGAGAATTCGCTACCCTGCTTGGGCTCGCTCTGAACCGAGATGACGCCGCCATGCGCCTCCACAATACGCCGGGTGACATAGAGACCGAGGCCCAATCCCTGAATATCGGTCTCGTCGGCCTTGCCGCGGTAGAAGCGCTCGAATAGCTGACGCTGTACCTCCTCGGGAATACCAACACCCTGGTCGCGGACCGTCACCACCACCGCGCCATCGGCATGGCGTGCACTCAGCGAAACATGGCCCCCGTTCGGTGAGTACTTGACCGCATTGCCCACCAGATTATTCATCACCTGTTCCAGTCGATCGCGGTCCCACACACCACCATATGGCCCTCGCTCCAACTCCAGATCAAAGGTGTGGCGTGGCGCCACGACGCGGAAGCGGGACACGGCATCCTCCAGGACCATGCGTAGGTCCATCTGGCCGCGCTTCAACTCAAACTCACCGCGTGCGAACCGGGTCACATCCAGCAGATCGTTCACCATCCGAGTGAGGCGACTGACCTGTCCATCGATATTGGCGGCGAAGCGCTGATCCTGGGGATTGTCGGCCAGCTTACGGCGCAACATTTGCGCGTACCCCTTGATGGTGGTGAGCGGCGTACGAAATTCGTGGGAGACAATCGAGAGAAACTGGTCTTTGACCTGAAGTGCCTGTTGCTGCTCATTGAAGAGACGAGCGTTATCGGAGGCGATGCCGAGTTGGGACGCAAAGTTAGAGACGACCTGCTGCTCCTCTTCGTTGAACGGTCGGTCGCGGTCGCGAATGGCGACAAAGACCGCATCGCCAATTACCGGCGCGACCATCAGCGCATACCCATCCGCCAGGTACGAGATGGGTGACGTCTGATGTACCGCTGAGGAACTCACGATCTGCCAGGATGGCGCCTGCGCATCCGTCTGATGCCATAACGGGTCTCCACCCTCCTGGGTCCGCGGCAACAGTCCAGCGCTGCGCGCGTCCAGTTGGCGGCAAAATTCGCCCAGCGCCGGCTGCGGATCGTCTTCGGTGCGAAACAGGGTGGGCAGGGTCGAGCCAACCGCGGCCAGGAAGGAGAGGTGTGCGATGCGCTGTTCCAGCGCTGCCGCCATTTTGTTGAAGGCATCGCCCACGGTAGCCAGTTCTGTGCCCCCGGTGACCGCCACCCGGGACGATAGGCGGCCTTCGCGAACATCGCGCGTCGCCCGGGCCAGCGTCTCCAATGGACCAACGATGTACTGCGCAATGACCAGGGAGAGCAGCAAAAAAATCAGTAGACCGATAGCGCGAACAATCGTACTGGAGATCAACGACTGGCGCAGAGCATCCCGCACCGAGCCGCCCGACAGAATCACCTTGGCCAGGCCTAGTGACGTGTTCTGATCGCTGATTAACGCCACACCCGCGGTATCGCCGTCCGATAGGTCGTACACCCGTGTCCCCGACACAATAGCAACCGCCACGCGCCGGTTGGTCTCCGCCGGACGGGTGGACGCGACAATCTTGCCATTACCGATAACGGCTGCGTAGGTGACGCCCTCCGCGTGAGTCAGTGACGCCACAAAGCTTTTCAGCGCCAAGAGGTCGCTCGGTATTCCCTGATAGAGGGCTGTGACCGCCCCTTGAGCCAGAATCATGGCATCGGTGCGGGCCCGACTGTGGAGCTGACTTTGCAGATTGTCCTGCTGATTTTTGTATTCCGCCAGGCCGGTGACCAGTGCCACAATGATATCGGCCACACACATGACCAGCACCAGCCGCCACCGAAGCGATGAGATTGGCGGGAGTTTCACGACAGATTACCCTTCCCCGTTGGACCCAGTGTATATCCAGAGTTGCGGTCCTGGCATGATGCTCTCTACCATCGACTATGGTATGGTATGGCGCGTGGAAGATTCTTAGTGTGGTGGTACTGACCAGCATTGCAATTACCTGGAGTACCTTCAGCAGCAAAACCTACCCGTATACGATCGATCAACCGTCCTCCTTTCAGCAGATTGTGATCAGCAATGGGGGAGAGGTGCGCGATGCGTTCTTTCCCGGGTTGGGAAGTTTCACCACCAACGTCAATATCTACGGGATACGCGCGGGCGTCTTGCGGGACGAACGTGAGCACCACGGCAATCGTAATGATCAGATCAGCCATCCCTGCGGATCGATCCGTATTATGGGCCAGCGGCAAACCCTGCTCTGCGCCAGTTTCCACGGCCTGGCCGGAAAATGGACCATCGAGCAGGTCGTATTTCCGGCCAACGGCTATATGTGGCACCTCACCGCATCCTCCGATCTGCGGTATCTCTCGTTGCGCGGCATCATGCACCGCATGCTGCGCTCCTTTCACACCGGCTAGATTCGCCGCGAGCACATGCTACAGGTCCCGCTTCAACCGCCAGGAATGAACCTGGAACGGATTGAAATACAGGTCCGGCGCTCCTGTATCCCGCTCCAGCAGATCGGTCTCAGCGGTAAGTTTCCATCCCTCCGGGCCCCCCACCTTGACCGGCCCGCGCGCGCCGCGCGGCTCGTAGACCCGCAGGATCAGGTCGCCGCCGTCCTCCGCGATCTTCAGCCCACCCAACCCGACCGGAAGACCGGTGATGCGCAGCGGTTGCCAGCTATCCTCTCGCGTCGCAATGATCTGACGTGCCGGCAACGATTGGTTCAGGTCCTCCGCCTCCATCAGCACGCCGCCCTGCAGCCAGTCACCGCTGTGGGGCAACAACGCATAGGTGAAGCTCTGCAGGCCCTCGTCGGCCAGGGGATCGGGATAGATCGGTGAGCGGAGCAAGCTGAGGCCCAGCTCGTTGCCCTGGGCGTGATGGCCGTACTTTCCGTCGTTCAGCAGTGCCACGCCAAAGCCCGGCTCGGAGAGATCGGCAAAGCGGTGGCCGGCCACCTCGAAACGCGCCGCCTCCCAGGAGGTGTTGCGGTGCGTGGACCGCTCGATCACCCCGAAGGCCGTCTCGAAGGTGGCGCGTTCCGAGCGAACCTTGAGCGGGAAGCGTGCCTTGAGCAGCCAGCGACGATCGTGCCAGTCCGCCGTGGTCTTGAACTCCAGCCGCGCCGAGTTGGCCCACAACCGGATATCCTGCGTCACCGTGCTGTCGCGGAAGCGGTACACGGTGCGGATGGCGACCCGGTGGGGACCGGACTCGACCACCTCGACCGACGATGCCCGCAGCTGCTGGCCGGTGCGCGCATAGCCGGCGTCGATATCCCAGGCATCCCAGTCGAGCGGCTTGTCGACATAGACCCATAGCTGGTTACCAGGGTCCGCCAGCGCTTCGCGCTCGGAGAACTTATGGTAGAGACTGCCGATGGTACCGTCCGCGGCTACAGTGACCCGAACAAACATGTTCTCCAGACGATCGGGCGCGACGCTCAGACCGGGTAGAGGTCCGGTGTGGCGGGTGATGTGCATGCTCAGTCCATCCAGTTCGCGATCGGTGGCCAGCACGCTGCCGCCCTCGACGGTCTGTGCCCCAGGGAAGGTATGATTCAGTTCCACCCGAAGTGGTCGACGCGACAGGTCCGGATTGACCAGGAGTAGCGCCGGCTCCGAGCCAGACTCGGTCAGCTGCTCGCCCAGCCAACCGTCCTGCTGCTCGATATGCTCGCCCAGCCAATCACTCTGCTGCTCGATAATCGCGCCCGCTGCCTCGACCACGCCACCGAGTTCCTGCTCGGCCTGCTCGTACACCTCCCGGATGCTGGAGCCGGGCAAGATGTCGTGGAATTGATTGCGCAGCAGCACCCGCCAGAGCGGTTCGAGCGAGGCCGGCTCGGGGCCACCCTGCAGATACGTCAGTGCACTGAGCGTCTCCGCCGCCACCAGGTCGCGCTCCGCCCGCCGGTGCAGATACTTGGTTCGCCCCTGGCTGGTCAGGGTGCCGCGGTGCAACTCCAGATACATCTCGCCCAACCAGGTGGGCAATTCCTGCGTCTGCACTGCCTCGCGGGCTCGCTCGAAGAACGCGGCAACAGCGTCGAAGCTCACCTCGGGCACGGCCGGCAGACCGGTCATCTCGCGAGCGCGCTCGACCATCTCGGCCGTCACCCCACCGCCGCCATCGCCAAAGCCGATGCTCAGCAGGCTCTCGCCGTTCACCTGCTTGCCTTTATAGTTCCGCCAGGTATGCACCGTGCCATGGGGGCCGGGGTCCGCGTTGTACCCACTGGTGTTGGTATTGATGTCGCTTGGATTGTCAAAGACATGGGCCAGCACCCGGCTGCCGTCCAACCCCTCCCACCAGAACAGATCGAGCGGGAAGCGATTCGTGTCCGACCAGGTGACCTTGATGGTAAAGAAGTTTTCGATACCCGCGCCGCGCAGCAATTGCGGCAGAGCAGGCGAAAATCCAAAGCAGTCAGGTAGCCAGCACACAGTATGGAGTTCGCCAAACCGCTGCTGAAAATAGCGCTGGCCATAGAGCAACTGGCGCACCAGCGATTCGCCGCAGGGCATATTGATATCCGGCTCGACCCACATCCCGCCCACCGGCTCCCACTGGCCGCTGGCGACCCGCTCCTGGATGCGCGCGAAGAGTGCCGGGTCGTCTTCCTCTATAAAGGCATACAACTGCGCGCTCGACTGATTGAAGCGCAGCTCCGGGTAGCGCTCCATCAGGCCGAGCACGGTCGAGTAGGTGCGGCGGGCCTTGCGCCGGGTCTCCGCCAGCGGCCAGAGCCAGGCGAGATCGAGGTGGGCATGGCCGGTCAGGGCAATCGTCCCCTGCCGCGGGTAGCGCGCCCGGAGGGCAGCTAGGTCATCCGCCAGCCGGTCAGCTACCGCGCTCACCACCTGCCGCGATGCCTCGGGAAGCCCGGGCGGATGCGATTCCAGCCCATCCGGCAGCGACCAGATGTTCTGCATCTGCGAGCTTTCAGCCGTCCGTGAAAGATAGCCGCTGGTGTCGCTCGGCCACTCGAGCGTGGCTATCGCCCGCTCCCCGGCGGCCAGGAGAGGCACAGCCACCTCGCGGTCGCTCAGCACGCCCACCGCCTCAACCACCAGTTGCAGCCGCCGAATCAGTCGCTCCAGGGCCATGTCTTGCCACACCAGACGAGCGCATTCCAATTTCGCCGCGCGGTTGGGCACGCCAAACGGCAGCCGCGCCACCGCCTCGGCGCTCAGCCAGAACTGGCGGGCGCGCAGCGGCAAGCGACGGTGTTCCGGATCCAGGCCCCAGGCCTCGGCATCGCCCGCGCCGTACTCGATGCGCACCAGCCCTTCGCCGCCCAGATTCAGCTCCAGCCGGCTCTCCTCCAGCGGCCAGTGCGCCGGTAGCTGGACCTCGGGATGGACCAGGTGCACCAGCCCCTCACGCGTGGGCCACGCCTCACCGATGCCCAGGGCGCTGCCATTGAAGCGCCAGTTGGGCAGCTCCACCACTTCGCGGTCCAGCCAGAAGCGCAGCTCGCGCAATCTGGCTTGCAAACGTCTCAGGCGCTGGTCCTGGGTTAGCTGCATACGATCGACTCTCTCCTATGTACACCTGACACCAAGCAGAGCGCGCCGATTAGTATTCTGACTCGCATAGGTTTTTCCCCTTCCCACTGCCGTCGTTGTCGGAGAAGACAACGCGTCTCCTCCAGCTAACCAGTTTTCAGGGCGCCGTCCCAAGTTGGGTTTGGGGGCGGCTCCCCCTCCCCCACGCGCATCATCAGGACCAGAGCAGCTATCGCCGGCCCGCGTGCCTTGCTTCGACCGCGAGGAGATTTGAAAATTCGGCACACCCATACCTGCCGCATGTGTTACATTCGCCCCCTCGGCAGCGTTCCATCTAGAGTAAGCCTCAACAGCTGTTGCATGGAGGATGGACGGAGGCATCGAGCGTGGATGTCGAGCGAGGGGCCATCACCTGGTGGCCGGAAGGCTGGCGCTGGCGGCCGTTCACGATCCGTATTCTGCGGTCGTCCCACCCCGGCTGGCATGGTCTCCGGCAGATACTGGACGACGGTCCAAACTACCGCGTGATTGGCGAGTGGCCGGCCAGTGAAGGAGCGGCGCCGCTCGTTGCCGCGCATAAACCCGAGGTCGTCCTCCTCCCTGATGGACTTCCCCAGCTCCCCGCATCAGCGTTGATTGTGCGGCTGCGCGACAGCGGGGTGAGCGGGAGGAGGGAGTGATCGATATGCCAAGGAGACTCGTCATCCTCAGGGGAGGGAACATGCGTGTCTGTGTGAGGCTGGCACTTGCTGCCTGTCTCTTCCTTTCAGCGGGAACCGTTCGTGACGCTCTGGCTGGCGGTTTGCCTCACTCCTCGACCTCGGCAACTGTTGGCGGGATCACCCTCACGTTACGATTACCCGGCCTCATTTCCCCTCGGGGCGCGCTCATCCAGACCGTGGTGAAGCTGAAGAATGCAACCAAGAGGACTATCCCGTTTGGTGTACTGGGATGCTCTGCAGACGGACCTCAGCCAGTCGTTGATGTGTCGAATGGGATGGGACGAGTGATGTTTCCGCCCGCCTTGCCAGCGCCGCCGCTCGGCGGCGCTGTCTGTTCTCAACCAGAGCCGCCATCGGTGCCGCCGGGCGGCACTGCCTCGCGGTCGATCTATGTGCTCTTGCGTGGCACCGACATTCGGGCACGTCTTAACCTCGGAACGCTCGGGATCGTGCGGACGCCATACCTTCGTGTGCATTTAGAAAGGAGGCAGGCGCCGTCAATCTCTATCACTGCGGCAGGCGCCGTGAAGGCGGTCGTCCATTTCCCCGCTGGGCGGCACGCGGGTCCCTTGTACTACACCGATTGGTACGTCTGCGGGCACGGAGGGGCAACCTACGTGGCCGGTCAGGTCTTTAAGGAGTATCCGGCAGGACAGACCGGCGGTATCTTAGCCACGTACAGCGGGCAGGTCATGGACTGGACCAAGACTGGGAGCACGCGACTGCGGCCGGGCTGTCGGCAGCCCCGCGAGTGGCACGTCGCTGCGGCTCTTCTAGGGGGATCCGCGGCGTATGCCAACTACGTTCAGCGTTGAAGGGGGGACCATGACGAGTCGGTCGCGTGTGGTGCTCATAGGCATAAATTGACAGGATAGACAATGCCCTCGATCTGCGCCTGCAGTTGCTCGAAGATGCGCTCTGCTGGCACCCGGGGGTACCCGGTTCGTGCACCGAGAGCGGCTGCTCGAGGAGAGGCAGGCCCATGACGCGCACGATTCCGCCGCGGCGACTGGATTCCCCTGCATATTGCCGACATTCTGATATCGTCGGAGGAAGCACTGCACGTTACTACTCGTGGATTCAATGTCTCGGACGCTGAGCTTGACCGCGACGCAGGGATCGCGCGAGTTCGTGTCTTGCATCGGCTTACCGGTCTCTCGCCGTCCCTAGCGGATATCGTCCAGTTCTTGGGCTTTCCGTTGGCCGAGCGCTACCTGACTCCTCACGCTTGATCGCCGTGCGAAATCCAGACTTACCGTCGCCGAAATGCCAGGACGTTGACCCGCACGTCGGCCGGCGCCTCAGCCAGGTCTCGTAAGGCGTCCAACGACTCTGGCTCGATGTGCCGGAAGGTGGGCGACATGGTGATCAGGTCGATGATCTCTTCGCCGCTCAGGACCAGATCATACTCCACGGGCATGGTGCTGAGGTGCTCGAAGTCATCGCCGTACTCCGCCAGCAGGCGTTCCTCCTTCCTTTCCTGGATGCCGAGCAGCGGCGCCAGCGACCGCAGGAGGTGCAGGTGTCCGGGCTGCGGGATGACGATCAACAACATCCCGCCGGGCGCGATCACGCGCGCGAACTCCCCCGGGTTCCGGGGAGAAAAAATGTTGATGAGCACCTCGACCGAGCCGCTGGCCAGCGGGATCAGTTCATGGACATCGGCCACCACCAAGCACATCGTCGGGCCGCTCCTGGCGGCGAGTCGGATGGCGTCCCGTGAGTTGTCGATACCCACCAGCCGAGGCGCGAGCGCGTCATCGGTTGGGAGAGCGGTCGCCAACTGTCGCAGGTAGTACCCTTCACCGCAGCCTACATCCAGGATTACCGAGCCTGCGCCGCACTCGCCCTCTCTCCGGGTCAGATGCCCAGCCACCATCCCGTTCACCGCATCCGAGACGGCGCCGTATCGGCCAGCCTCCAGGAAGCGGCGGCGCGCCAGCAGCATCTCCTTACTGTCGCCGGCCGGCTTCCCCAGGAGGAGGTTGACATACCCTTCGTGGGCACGGTCGAAGGAGTGGCCATTGGAGCACACCACCGATCGCGGCTGGTTGGTAAGCGGGCCGCGACACACACTGCACACGAGAAACGTAGCTGTGCGGTCGAAAGCGCCCGCAGTGCAGCCAGGCTGGAGAGTACGCTGCTGCTCCTCTGCCGAGACGCTCGCCTGACCGGTGCTTGACGCTGTCGCGGGAACCTCCACATCCTTACTGTATCGCGCCCGAGGGACCGGTGCAGGGCAATTCAGCGTCAATCAGGGGAATGAGGATAGTCCACATGTGATTTGGTTGTATTCTGTAGGGTGCAGCGTGGATGCAGGCACCCACCTCATGCGGAGCCGGTGAAACGCTTCCTGTCTTCTCTCGAATAGTAGTGAAAGAACGGCCTGGCTGTGTTCCGCCGCACCTTGGTTTCCGCCATCCTGGGTATCGCGCTGCTTGCTGTAACGGCCACATCCGCCAGCCAATCGGCGGCTGGGGGCCGATTCCGCAGTCTGGCAGCGCCCCTGCTCTTTGGGTCTGCCGGCTTCACGCCCAGCCAGATCGCCGCTGCATATGACTTCGCCCCGCTCTATCAGCGGGGCATCGACGGCACGGGACAGAAGGTGGCGCTGATCGAGATCGATAGCTTCGATCGGGCGGACCTGACGCTGTTCGACGCCACTTACGGTCTGCCGGCGCCCCATATCAAGCAGTATTTCATTGGCACCAAGCACTTTCGCCCGGCAAAGAATGCGGAGACGGCGATGGACATTCAGTGGTTCCATGCGCTGGCGCCGGGTGCGCGGATTCAGATCTACTACCTGAACAACCATCAGTCCGATCGTGCCAGTTGGCGTTCGATGGCCACGGCCCTGCGTCAGGCCGTGGCGCATGGCGCGGGCGCCATCAGCATCTCCCTGGGAACCTGCCCGCCCGGCCCGGAAGCGGATGTCGCCCAATCGGCGCTCTCCGCGGTGGAGCAGGCCGGTGTTTCGGTGTTCGTCAGCAGCGGGGACGACGGCGATCACCCCGGTTCGATCAGTGACTGCGGGGCGAAGCTGGGCGTGGCCTATCCCGGCGGCGACCCCTCGGTGGTGTCGGTGGGCGGCACCTCCTTACAGCTCAACCAGGACAACAGCATCGCCAGTGAGATCGCCTGGGGCCACAGCGGTGGCGGGCGCGCCAGCTCGCTGCTGCGATCGGCCTGGGAGGCGGCGCCGCTGATGCCGCGGGATCGCTATCGCTGGGCGCCCGACGTGGCCTTTCTAGCGGACCCGGATACCGGGGTGCGATTCCTGTTCAACGGCGCATGGATGCAGGCCGGCGGCACCAGTCTGGGAGCGCCGGCCTGGGCCGCGGCCTGGGCGCTGATTCGTCAGGATGCCCGAAACGCCGGCAAAACGCTCATCGCCGCTCCGCCCCTGCTGTACCGGATAGGTAACTCGCCGGCCGGCGTCACCGCGTTCCACGACATCACCTCCGGCTCCAACGGCGCGTACCAGGCTCATGTTGGCTGGGATGCGGTGACCGGCTGGGGGACGCCTGATGTCGCGGCACTCGACCAGGCGGTGCAGTCCGTGTCCACAACGCCCTAGCAACAGCGACACCCAGGGCGCCGCGATGGGCCACATCGCCCCCGCGAGCCGGTCCAATTCTTGCCTATCTGTCTGCGGTTCATTAAAGGGAAGGTCCATGGAAATCTACGACAACATTGTTCAGCTCATCGGCAACACGCCGCTTATCCGTCTGAACCGTATCACCCGCAATGTGAAACCCACGATTCTGGCCAAGGTCGAGTATCTGAACCCGGGCGGTAGCGTGAAGGATCGCATCGGCATCCGCATGATCGAGGATGCAGAGCGGCGCGGTCTGCTGCGCCCCGGCGGCACCATCGTGGAGCCAACCTCCGGTAACACCGGCGCCGGCCTGGCCATCGCGGCGGCCATCAAAGGCTATCGCACCATCTTCGTCATGCCGGACAAAATGAGCGCCGAGAAGATCGCGCTGCTCAAAGCCTTCGGCTCCGAGGTGGTGATCACCCCCACCGCGGTGCCGCCCGATTCCCCCGAGAGCTACTACCGCGTGGCGGATCGGCTGGCCCGCGAGACTCCCGGAGGCTTCCAGCCGAACCAGTACTACAATATGGCCAACCCCGACACCCATTACGAGACCACCGGACCCGAGATCTGGCGTCAGACCGATGGCAAGATGGACGTCTTCGTGGCCGGCGTGGGCACCGGCGGCACCATCACCGGTGTCGGCAAGTATCTCAAAGAACAGAACCCGGACATCACGGTGGTGGGCGCCGATCCGGCCGGTTCCATCCTTTCCGGTGGCGAGTTGCGTCCCTATAAGGTGGAGGGCGTCGGCGAGGATTTCTGGCCGGGGACCTTCGATCCCGAGATCGTGGATCGCTGGGTGCGCGTCAGCGACCGAGATTCCTTCCGCGCGGCGCGACGTCTGACCCGTGAGGAAGGCATCCTGGTGGGCGGCTCCTGCGGCACGGCTATGTGGGCCGCCTTACAGGTTGCCCAGGAGCTGAACGAGGACCAGACGATCGTGGTGCTGCTGCCCGATGGCGGACGCGGCTACCTGAGCAAGATCTACTCCGATCAGTGGATGCAGGACAACGGCTACCTGGAGCGACTGCCCGCGACGCTGCGCGTGGTCGACCTGCTGCGAACCCGACACGTGGCTGTACCCGAACTGGTCGCGGTCGATCCCGAGGAACGGGTCGGTCGTGCCATCGATATGCTGCAGGAGTTCGGTATCTCGCAGATGCCGGTGGCCCACTGGACCAACGGTCACGCGGTGACCGACATCGTGGGCAGTATTGCCGAGAAGTCGTTGCTGGCCCGCGTCTTCCGTGAGCCGGATATGGTGGAGAGCCCAGTGGGCGAGATCATGGACCCGCCGCTGGACACGGTCGACGTGCTGGAAGACATCGAGTCGCTGGTGGGGTCGCTGCTGGGTGACGATACCGCGCTGATTGCCACGCAGGGCGAGCAACCGGTGGGCGTCATCACCCGCTCGGACCTGCTGGAGTACATTGCGCACTCACGCGATAGACGGCGGGAGTAAGCGAATCGTTTACCTGGAGGTAATGCTTTCTTCAGCAGTTCTGTATGCCACTCGTTACACTGATGTGGTCAACCAGCAGAGTGAGACATAGACCCGGGCGTGCTTGCCGGGGTGCACATCAGAGACGAGGAGAGAGAAGATGGAAGACGGCTTTACACTGTGGTTCACCGGCCTATCCGGCGCCGGCAAATCGACTATTGCGAATGCAGTGGTCGAGCGGCTGCGGGCGCTGGGTCGTCGGGTCGAGCTGCTCGACGGCGATGAGATTCGGAAGAATCTGAGTCAGGGACTGGGCTTTTCCAAGGCCGATCGAGACGCCAACATCGCTCGCATCGCCTTCGTGGCCAAGCTGCTCTCGCGCAACGGCGTGATCGCGATCACCGCCGCCATCTCACCGTATCGTGAGACGCGAGACAACGCTCGGGCCGAGATCAGCAACTTTGTCGAGGTCTTCGTCGATTGCCCGCTGGAAGTCTGCGAGCAGCGCGACGTGAAGGGGCTCTACGCCAAGGCGCGCTCCGGCGAGATCAAGCAGTTCACCGGCATCTCCGATCCGTATGAGGCGCCCCAGAACGCGGAGATCATAGTCCATACCGATCGAGAGAACGTCGATCAGGAGGTCGAGATTGTCCTGAGCAAGCTGACCGAACTGGGCTATCTGCCGCGGGAAGCGGTGGCCGCCGGGGGCGCCTACAGCGCGGAGGAGGAAGCACTGGTGGAGGAGCGGCTGAAGAACCTGGGGTATCTCTAGGCACTCCTAACCGGCGCGGTGCATCGGTAGCACGCAACACACTCGGCCCGAACCCCGCTTCTGCCACGGGGTATGCTGGAAGATGCGCCTTTCCATCAAGTACCCGCGCCTGAGCAACTCCAGCGTGCTCCACAATCGCACCCTGCTGGCCATCAGCCTGGCAGTATCGGTCTCCTTCGTGGGCATCGGCATGGTGATACCGGTGCGCGTGCTCTACGCCCAGTCGCGCGGCGCCTCGCTGGCCATTATCGGCGCCATGGCCTCCTCCTTTCTGCTCTCCAACTTCGTGTTCCAGTACCCCAGCGGCTGGCTAGCGGATCAGTTCGGTCGCAAGCGGATGATGGTCGTTGGGCTGGCTGCCCAGTCCGTGCTCTCGGTTCTCTATCTGGTCATCACGGACCCGGTGACCTTCGTGATCCTGCGTTTCTTTGAAGGCATGGTCGCGGCCAGCGTGATCCCATCGGCCCGCGCCCTGGTGGCCGAGACCATCGCCCCCGAGCGGCAAGGGGAGGCCTACGGCATCTTCGGAGCCTTTCTCAACGCCGGATTTCTGTTTGGCCCGGCCCTGGGCGGGCTGTTCGCGAGCACCGGCTACGCCAGCGCATTCATTGGCTCATGTGTGCTGCGAATTCTGGCCTTGCTGGTGGTGCTGGCGCTGGTGCCGATGGACCCGCGGCGCCATCCCGAGGCGCGGGCGCGGGCCAGAGCGGTGCCACGTCGCGCGCTCCTGACCCTGCCGCTGATCGGCGCCTATATTCTGGTCTTTGGGGACAGCCTGTACTTCGGCTTCGACCTAACGCTCATGCCACTCTGGATGCGGCACCATCTGGGCGCGCCGGTGGCGCTGATCGGCCTGGCCTATGCCCTGTGGGCGGTGCCCAACGTGCTGGGCTCGCCGCTGGGCGGTCGGGTGGCCGATCGCGCCCGCCGCTCCACCATCATCCTCCTGTTGGGGCTGCTGCAGGTGCCACTCTACATGGGATATGGCCTGGCCAGTTCCATCCTTCCGGTGCTGATCATTTTCATGATCCACGGCGGCGTTTACGCGCTGATGCAGCCCTCGGTCGATGCCACTCTCGCGGCCTACTCTCCACCGGACGCCCGGGCACGCGCTCAGAGCGTGTATGCCGCGGTGGGCCTGGCCAGCGCCTTCATCGCGGCCAACTCGCTCACTGCGCTCTACGGTCTAAACTTTCGGCTGCCCCTCTTTGCCATGGCGGCCGGCTTTGGGCTGTGCATACTGGTGGGCGGCAGCTGCGTCCGCCTCTCCGAGCGAAGGATGCCGCCGGCCAGCGGGAGCAGCGTCATCGCTATCGCCGGTCAGTAGATGCCGGCATTGCTCCAACCTGGTTCACGAGGGGACAGTTTCACACCGCACAGTTCCCACCAAGATGCGCCGCGCCACAATGCGTCCCACCACAATGCGTAGGAACAACCTTCAGGTTGTCTGGTGGAGGCGCCGCGCGCAAGCGCCGGCGCCGGCCCGTCCCACGGCAGCACCATACCGCCGCATCTCGCCGGACGGAGATCCCCGAACGGGGACACAGGACCAGCGTCCGCCTGACACGCTCCTCCCTGGCGCGGCTCCGTGCTTGCATGCACCCGGGTCCGGTCTCCCACCACGAAGCGGAGCAGCGAAGCACACCCGTGGGTGGCTCGACCACCCCACTCCGCCAGCGCAGCCGAGGAGCAGCATGGTGGGACGGCCCAGGACCGGCGCTGCCGCGCGGCCCTTCCCTTGACGGTCTGAAGACCGAATCTACGGTGTCAATGGACGGCTGATCGTGGCCAGGCGGCGAAGCGGTGCGGGCACACCCTCACCAAACTGTTCGCTCATGAACCCAACCTGGTGCTTGTACCGAACGTGGGTTATCATCCTAACCGTCCAAAGGCCCGCAGTGTCAAGAGATTTTGCACCGTGGTGGGCGCCCGCCAGCGCGGATCATACGGGCTGGGCCAGCCACCATCATCGGCCTGTTCCGCAGCCAGCGCCTGGAGCTGCGCATCCACCAGCATGTGTGGCAAGAGACGGCCCACAGAGGTCTCCGGCGCCTGCACATACTCAAAGAAGTGGGCCGCGTCCAATTGCTTGCCCTCCGCCTGCTGGCGTATCAGCCACCAGGCCACGCCGCCGAGATATAGATCACGCTGCGGTAGATCGCTCTCCGGCAGAAAATAGAAGGCATACGGCCGCACCGCGTAGTACTCGTCGCCCAGTAGATCGTCCGGCCTGGCCAGCCGGTCGAAGAGCGCCGCGACGCGCTGGTGCAATCGGGGTGAGCCCAGGCCATAGCTGCGCAGCAGCCCGGCCAGCGGGCAGCTTGGGTTCAGGGTGGGCCAGGTCCAGTGCTGGTACCAGGGCGCCAGGCGGTGTTGGTACACGCCTGGCGCGAAGCGCCAGCACCCTTCCTCATCCTGGGTTTCTTCCAGCCAGGCGACGACGCCAGCCACGATCGGATGGTCGGCCGCCACTCTCGCCGCCAGACAGATGCCGAGCGCGATCTCAGTGGCAAAGGGGTTGCTGTCCGGCGCACTGATGTCCACTTCCAGCCCGTGGCCGAAGCCGCCATCCGGATTCTGGTAGCGGGTCAACACCTGAACCAGCTCCTCCTGGGCGCCGTCTCCAAAGTGGTAGGCAAAGCGGGCCTGGTCGATGTCTCGACCCTCCCCGCTGAGAAACTGTCTGGCCGCTTCTATCTGGTCCATTCCTGCTCCTTCGATGTCGTTCTATGCCCATCATGCGGCACAATGATGACAGTTCACGTCACCATTATGGGAGGAACTTCTCTGTCACGCACCGCCCGCTTACTCGAACTGATGATCGCGGTGCGCCGCACGCCGCGCTTTACGGCCGAGGCCCTGGCTACGGAGTTTGGCGTTTCACGCCGCACCATGCTGCGCGATCTGCGTGCCCTGTCGGAAATGGGCGTGCCGCTGATGGCGACGCCCGGGCCGCACGGGGGCTATGCCCTGATCGCCGAGCAGCGCATGCTCCCGCTCAGCTTGACGGTCGACGAAGCGCTCGGCATGGTGCTGTCCTATGAGGCGCTGCTACAGTACGCCGAGTCGCCCTTTGCCGCGCAAAGCCTGTCCGCCATCACCAAGCTGCGCAACGCCATCCCCCGAGATATCGTGCAACGCCTCGACGAGCTTCATCGGCATGTCGCCATCGTCGAGCCGGTGCGCGCCTATCATGCGCCGTTGCTGGCGGACATCCTGCAGGCAACGCTCGACGGGGTGCATCTGCGCATTTTGTATGAGTCGCGCTCGGCCACTCGCGAACGCGTCATCTTCCCCCACGGCATCTATGCCGCCGAGGGCTTCTGGTACTGTGTGTGCCACGATAGCCGGCGAAACACAACCATCTCCTTGCGCGCGGACCGCTTCCGCTCGCTGGAATGCGTTCCGGGTTTGCCGGCGGCTGTCCCCATCTCGCTCCGCGAGTGGCTCCGAACCAGGCACAGCAACGCGCCGGACCTGCTCCCCCTGCGGGCCCGCCTGACCCGGCAGGCCGCGCGGAGCTTTCAAATAGCTTCCCTCTTTGGCGAAGCAGCACTGGGCGACAACGCAGAATCTCTTCAAGCGTCTATTCCGGCCAGTGAGATCGAGTGGTATGCGACCCAGTTCCTCTCGCTCGGCGCCGAGTTGGTGGTCGAGTCTCCACCGCAACTGATTGCCGTAATGCAGCGTCGAGCCGCGGAGGTGGTGGCGCTCTATGCACGCTCGTCCGGTTCGATTCCGCCGCCCACCACGCCGGAAGCAGAATGATCGGCCGGCATTGCTACAATCAACCCGCAATGCAACGCCCTGATATCGCCTACTTGGTCGGCCTCAGCTTGCTTCCCGGCATCGGCCCCGCTCGCTTCCACAAGCTTCTCGATCGGTTCAAGGAGCCGGAACGCGCCTGGCGGGCCAGCGAGCAGGAGTTCGTCTCGTTGGGCGTCGACGCGAAGTCCATGCCAGCGCTGCTGGAAAAGCGGCACACGCTCTCGCTGGAGCGCGAGATGGACAGGTTGCGCCGGCTCGAGGTCACGGTGCTCAGTATCTTTGACCCGGAGTACCCGCTTCGCCTCAAAGAGATCTTCAACGCTCCACCCCTCCTCTACGTCAAGGGGGCGATCACCCGCCAGGACGACCAGAGCCTGGGCGTGGTCGGCACCCGTGGCCCATCGGTCTATGGCAAGGAGCTGACCGCACGCGTCGTGCCCGAGCTGGTGCGCACCGGGCTCACCATCGTCAGCGGCCTGGCTCGCGGCATCGACTCGGTGGCGCACCGCGCGGCGCTGGAGTCCGGCGGCCGCACCATCGCCGTGCTGGGGTGCGGCATCGATGTGGTGTATCCCGCCGAGAACCGTGCCCTCTTCGAACGTATCCAGCAGCACGGCGCGGTGGTGACCGAGTACCCGCTGGGCACCAAGCCGGACGCCTTCAACTTCCCGGCCCGCAACCGGATTATCTCCGGCCTCTCACTGGGCACGGTGGTGGTCGAAGCGCAGTACACCTCCGGCGCGCTGATCACCGCCGACTACGCCCTGGAGCAGAATCGCGAGGTCTTCGCCTTTCCGGGTCGGGCCACCGATCGCGGCTCGGCTGGCTGCAACCGCCTGATCCGGGAGGGTCGCGCCAAGCTGGTCACCTCCACCGAGGACATCCTGGCCGAGCTCGACCTGACCGTGGCCGTCCAGCAGCTGGAGATCAAGGTCGCCATCCCCGCCAACGACGAGGAGGGGAAGCTGCTGTCCCTGCTCTCCCACGAGCCAATCCACATCGACGAACTGGCCCGCCAGACCGCCATGACAGCGCCCACGGTTGCCTCGACCATGCTGATGCTGGAACTCAAGGGGACGGTGCGGCAGATTGGCTCGATGAGCTACGTGCTGGCGCATTGAGGACCGCATGACAGGCTACAGTATTGAGGATGAGAAGAGAGGAATTCTGATTCCGGTGAATCACGCGCGTATCCAGTGGGCGCCGAAGCTCCGGCCTGACAAGCTCGTGCGTCTCTACCGGAGCGATGCCGTGGGGGTGCTCGATGACGAGCTACTCGACGATGTCGCCTGGACGCGCTATTGCCGAGTACGTGACGTGGTTCGGGTGAGCAGTTAGCGCGTCGTCTGCCCGCGATGCACGGCGGAGTTTGCCGTGCGATCGCTGGGTGAAGACCCGCACGACACCTCGACCTGCCCAACCTGCGGTTGGACGACCACTGCCGAGGAGTATTACCGCAGTTGGGAGCACCGGGATCTCAACGGTCACTGCGAGGAATTTCAGTATTACCTCGAGCACTTTCCGCACGCGCGATCCCTCCAACAGCGCATGCTCCTGATCGATCGGCTGGTACACGCGCTGCACTTCGCGGCCCTTGAAGGCCCGACCGCGAACTTCGCCGCCCGCAACTTTCTGGAGGCAAACCGGCCCACGATTGTGTCCCTCCTTGATCAACTGGCATATGGTCCTTCCAGCACCATGGATCTCGAAGCCAGGAACCGCTGGCAGGCAGCCAGGGACCGCTACGTGGCTGAACGTAGTGAACGTGGACAGCGACCAGCGCCATAAGAATCGCCGCTCGCTCGGGGAGTAGTCGCTTCAGGCATGGTGGACCTGCTCGCATGACGGGTACCATCTGGGGAAAGCAGACTTCCTGTCCTCCAGGACACTGAATTGCATCGCGCCATGTCGGGCGAGCACAATTGGCCTATGGAGAACTATGAGCCAATCCTGAGTTTCGGCGAGGACACCGCCGAGGTCTACGACGACGTAAAGCGCGGGGATGAGGTGGCGACCGTCGCGTTCCTGGAGCATCTGGCCGGTGGTGGTCCCGCGCTGGAACTCGCGATCGGCACCGGTCGGATCGCGCTGCCCCTCGCGGCTCGGGGCGTCCACGTCGACGGCATCGACCTCTCACCCGCGATGGTCGCCAGGCTGCGGGCCAAGCCGGGTGGCGACCAGATCTCGGTCACCATGGGTGACTTCGCTGAGGTGCCGGTGCCAGGCGCCTACCGGTTGATCTTCGTGGTGTTCAACACGCTGTTCAACCTGCTAACCCAGGATGACCAGGTGCGCTGTTTCGAGAACGTCGCGGCCCATCTCACCGACGACGGCTCGTTTGTGGTGGAGGCCTTCGTGCCGACCTTTCTCACCCGCTTGCGCAACGATCAATACGTGGATGCGGAAGCCATCGGCGTGGATCAGGTCCGGCTCGATGTGGGGCGCCACGATCCGGTGACGCAGCATCTGGACGAGAGCCACGTGGTCCTCTCCGGCGAGGGCGTGCGCCTGTACCCGATCGTCACGCGATATGCCTGGCCGAGCGAACTCGATCTAATGGCGCGGATCGCCGGACTGCGCCTGAAGGACCGGTGGGCCGGCTGGAACCGAGAACCCTTCACCTCCACCAGCAGCATGCACGTGTCCGTCTACGGACGTTGAGCCGGCGCCCGGATTTCGAAGCATCTGCCTGATTCCTTGAGATGTGCTCCTCATTGCTTTGACACGTGACCATTCGGTCACCTATACTAGAGATGTGATTGATGACGACCGAGTGTTCAAGGCGCTCGCCGACCCAACCCGTCGCTTCTTGCTCGACCGGCTCTTCGCGCGTGACGGCCGCACGCTCACGGAGCTCGAGGCAGAGTTGGAGATGACGCGCTTCGGCGTGATGAAACATCTACGCGTCCTGGAAGACGCAGGTCTCGTTGTCACGCGGAGATCGGGCCGCGAGAAGTTGCACTTCTTGAATCCGGTGCCGATCCGGCTGATCCACGACCGGTGGATCGACAAATACACCGAGCGCCAGGTATCGGCGCTGGTGGATCTCAAGCACCAATTGGAGGACATGGCATGACAACCACGGCAGCGACCACGGAGACCACGCAGGTCTACCGGGTGTACATCAAGGCCACGCCCAAGGCGATCTGGGACGCGATCACCAAGCCGGAGTGGACCGAGCGATACGGCTACGGGGGCCGAGCCGAGTACGACCTGCATCCAGGCGGCGCCTACCGCGGGTTTACCAGCGAGGCCATGCGCTTGATGGGCGCCCCGGACCTTGCCGTCGATGGCGAGATCATCGAGGCAGACCCGCCGCGGCGGCTAGTCCAAACCTGGCGCATGGTCATGGATCAGACGATGGCGGCGGAAGGCTTTACGCGACTCACCTATGAGATCGAGGAAGGCAAGGGTGGTGTCACCAAGTTGACCGTGATCCACGACCTCGAAGGCGCTCCAACGCTGGCGCTGCTGGTCTCTGGCGGGATGGAAGCCCAGGGCGCGGGTGGTGGCTGGAACTGGACGCTCAGCGGTCTCAAGACGCTGCTCGAGACCGGCGCGCCACTGGATGCAGACCAGCCCAAGCAGGGCTAAGGCGACCGGGCGGAGGCGCGTGCGCGAGTACGGCCTCCGCCGTTTGCGTCACCCGCGCCAGTCCGGGTACCAGTTGAGGCTGCCGCCGAACGAGTACCACTTTTATCCCGGCAGACCCTCCATATGCAAACCGCCGCTTACAGACGTCACCCACCAGCCACTGTTACAACCATCCCTTGCGATGGAAGGTCGCCAGTATTGTTGCAGTAATCAGCATAATACAGCCGAGCATGCCGGCGAAGCCTCCTGGGCTGTAGAGAAAGCCGAGGCTGTGGGAGCTGGTGCCGAAAAACGCCACTACCACGGTGATCGGCAGCAAAATGGTCGAAACCATAGTGAGCACTTTAATGACCTGGTTGGTGCGGAACGTGACGTGGGACACGTAAATGTCGAAGGCGCCGTTGACGGCCTCACGGCCGGACGCGAGGTTGGCCAGCAGTCGAGAGAGCCGAGCTTCCAAATCCCGAAAGTACACATCCACGTCGTTGCCCGAGATGAACTGAAAGTCTGGCCGCAGAAAGGCTTCGAAGATCTGACGGTGCTGCTCGGCCAGTTGGGCCAGAGCGAAGGTGAACCGTTTGAGGTTAATCAGGTCCTGCAGAAAACTCTCCGAGGTATCAGCGAGCGCCCGCTGCTCCATCTTCTCGATCTCACCCTGCATGTGCTCGTTCAGATGCTCGTAGTGTTCCAGCAGTTCGTCCAGAATGATGTAGAGCATGTAGCTGGAGTCGAGCCGCACCAGTTCCGGGTTCCGGCTGGCGCGCGCCAGAATGTGCTCGGCAAAGGGCAGCGGCAGCTTGCTAGCGGTGACCAGGTAGTTCTGACCAACGAACAGATCGAGTTCGCTGGCGTGAATTCGATACGCCTGGGAATCCACCCGTGCAATGGTGGCCGTGACGAAATACTGTTCCTTGTAAACCTCCAGGCGTGGACGTTGCCAGGAGGAAAGCGCCATGTGCAGCGAGACACGGTTGAGTCCGAGTTGGTCCGAGATAGTACGCAGATCCTCCGGGTCGTAGTGCGCCAGGGCAACCCATATAAAGTTCGGGTCGTGAGCTACCAGCTCACGAAGCTGGCTCACCCGAACGCTGTGTGGCTCTTCATGTTCTCGAAAGGACCAGGCTGCGATTGCGGTGGGCCGGTCGTGAGACGACGCTACATGCTCGGCGCTGCCCTCGGTCTCGATGACGCTCTCGGCGGCCTCAGGCACGTCCACGCCGTCGTCCACCATGGAACGACGTTCCCGTTGGTCGGATGCCGGAATCTCGTCCGTGGGCCGGTCGATCTCCGGAATCTGTACCGTCGGCATGTCCGCGGTCGGCGAGTGCGCGGAATATGGGTCGGTTGCCAGCGTGGTCATGCGTGCCTTTCTGGTAAGAACGACCAGCCGTCGCTCAACAGCCCTTGCATTGTAGCTGATGGTAGGGAGGCGCAGACCGCTCGGAAAGCTGGTAAAAAGAGGTCATGCTCCCCCGCTTCGCCCCTTGTGCATTGTATGTGCAATTCTTACAATGACATGGCCCTAAACTGTGTGCTACAGTACGAACCGTTGCGCATCGAGGATGTGCCGCTTCGTGCACAACCGCAACAACCCTCTATCTGAAGGAGTCATAGTGATGGGTGCTTTCACCCGCTGGATGCTTGCCCATAAGCTTGTCGTAGCGGGAAGCTGGCTGATTATCTTTGTGGTAGGAGCACTGTCAACCTCCTCGGCCACCAACGCCCTTTCATTCAAGTTCGACCTGCCCGGCCAGGAAGGGTATCTAGCGAACCTCAGCATTCTGCGCGCCTACGGTACCGACCCAACCAACCCGCCTTTTGTTCCGGTGGTCTCGCTGCCCGCCGGCGTCACCGTGCGGTCGCCGGGTGTCCGGGCGCAGTTGGGTCGGGCCTTTGGCCAGGTCACAGCGCGGATACCCGGATCACGTGTGGTTTCCTTTGCCTCCACCGGCAATTCCGTCTTTGTCTCGCACGATGGCCGCACCACCTTTGCGCTGGTCTATGCTCGTGAAACACTCGGCTTCAACGGTCCCGCCCTGGCACAGAGCCAGCTGCAGGCGGCCCTGGCGGGAGCCACGGTCTCTGGCAGTCCCGTCCACCTATCCGGTCTTGATGCCCTGGCCTCGGGTGGTGGTGGCGGCGGCGGTGGTCCCAGTGTGCTGGTAGAGGCGCTGTTGGGGGGCAGTGCGGCGCTGTTGATTCTGATCTTTGTCTTCCGTTCGTTTATGGCGATCATGCCGCTGCTGATGGCCATGGTCGCCATCCCGACCACCTACTTGTTGGTCTGGGGACTGACCACCATTACCGATGTCTCGTTTATCGTCCAGTTTCTGGTGGCGCTGATCGGCCTGGGCGTGTCTATCGACTACTCATTGCTGGTGGTGCTGCGCTGGCGCGAGGAGCACCAGCCTGGCGTCTCGAACGAAGCGGCGGTGATCAAGGCGATGGAAACGGCGGGCAAATCCGTGATCTTCAGCGGCACCACGGTGGCGATAGGCCTGCTTGCCCTGGTTGTGCTGCCCGTTCCCTTCCTGCGCAGCGTTGGTTACGGCGGAGCGCTCATTCCGCTGGTGACGGTCGCCGTGGCTATTACCTTGCTGCCGGTGGCTCTGGCCACGGTTGGCCCTCGACTCGACTGGCCGCGCCGAGGGCAGGACCGGGCCGGACACTTCTGGAACAGGTGGGCCCAGGGGGTGGTGCGCTTCCGGTGGGCGGCCGCGGTGGCCGGTGTGGCGATCCTGATCGCCCTGGTTGGCGCCGCCACCACCATCGTCTTTGGCCAGACCCAGGCCGACGCGCTGGCCAAAACTGGCGAGGCGCATGTTGGGCTGGTGGCGCTGGAGAGCAGTGGAATCGGCGTGGGGCCACTCAGCCCATTCGAGATTCTGGTTCAGGATCGCGCCACAGCGAACCTGGTCCACCACCTGCAACGTGTCCCTGGAGTACGGGGTGTGGTCGCCCCCAGCAGCCCCTCCTGGCGCCATGGCGGCACTGCCCTGGTCGATGTGCTGCCCGCGGCAGACAGCAACTCCGGCGCGGGGAAAGATGCCTTGGCCCGTGTCCGGCAGGTGGCGCATGCCCAGCCCGGCGGGGCACAGGTGGGTGGCCAGGCGGCGCAAAACGTCGATTTCATCAATGCGGTCTACGGCAACTTTCCGCTGATGATCCTCCTCATCGCCATCATCACCTTCATCCTGCTGGCGCGTGCCTTCCGTTCCCTCCTGCTGCCCCTCAAGGCCGTGGTGCTGAACGTGCTCTCGGTGGGTGCAGCCTATGGGGTGATGGTCCTGATGTGGCAGAACGGCTACGGCTCGCAGGCCATCTGGGGCATCAAGTCTACCGGGGCGATCACGGCCTGGGTGCCGTTGATGGTTTTTGCCTTCCTCTTTGGGCTCTCCATGGACTACGAGGTCTTCATCCTGGCTCGAATGCGTGAGGAGTACGACCAGCGGCCGTCCACCTCTACCTCGGTCATTACTGGAATCGGCCGCACCGGCCGCCTGGTCACCAGTGGCGCGCTCATCCTCTTCTTTTCGTTCGTGTCTCTGGCCTCTGCTCCGGTAACAGACATTAAAGTGCTCGGCACTGGCCTGGCCGCCGGCATCCTGCTCGACGCCACGGTGGTCCGTATGCTCCTGGTTCCGGCGTTGGTCTCGCTGTTTGGCCGCTGGAACTGGTGGTTGCCCGCGCTACCCGCTCGGCTCTTGCGGGTGCAGCCCTCCCGTATGCCGGTTCAGGAGGGGACGGGTTAACGAGGACAGGTCGGCGCCTGGACGCACCCTCACCCCCCAACCCCCTCTCCCGCCCGCGGGCGAGGGGGAGATCCTTTAGAGACGCTGGAGGCACAAGAACTCCCCAGCGCCGTCGGGCGGCCTGTCCCCAGCGCCATTGGGCTGGACAGGCCGCCCGACGGCGCTGGGGAGAAGGGTCGGGGATGAGGGTGCGATGCCTGCCATCTGGGCTGCACCTCTATGCACCCTCATCCTCACATCCGGCACACTCGATGCACGTGGCGCCGACACGAGAGCCATCGACGGTTGAAGCCCGTCCGAAGTCTCGAACCTGTCCGCTTATGTACTTATGCCGGGGGAGTAGCAAGCCTTTCGTTCTCAGTCCGCGCATGGACGGAAAACCGCTGTGCCCTATCGCGCTCGACAGCAGTACGCGTCGGTGGTGTACTTGAGCGTGAGGGGGTCCGGGAGGTCGCGAGCCAGGTCGCGTATCTGGCGTTCGATGCCGGCACGGTCGACTGGCGGCAGGGCTGCCATGAAGCTCACCGACAGTACCCGATCGATCAGCCCCGCTACATCGACCTCCTGCCCGTACGGAGTGCTCCATTCCTCCAGCGGCGTGAAGAGCCGGGTACCGTTGAATACCGCACACCAGTCAGCGCTGCGGTGTTTCGGCACGTCCCCGCGGTACGGCTCCATGAGTGCGCCGAGCGCTTGCTGTACCGGTTGAGTGGTGTCGCGCCGATTCCAGGTCAGGGCCAATCCGCCTCCTGGTCGCAACACCCGATGGATTTCCGCTAGCGCGCGCTCGTTGGCGAACCAGTGGAATGCCTGAGCAATCGTGACCACGTCCACGGAAGCGTCTGCCAGCGGTATGGTCTCGGCACTCCCGCTGAGGATCTCTACCGCGAGGTTGTGCGCCGCCAGTTTGGCGCGCATTCCTTCCAGTGGTTCTACCGCGATGATCCGCGCTCCGCTGGATACCAGCAGCCGCGTGAACTTGCCGGTCCCTGCTGCCAGGTCGAGGACCGTAGATGATGGCGAGATACTGAATGTCTGTATCAGATGCGCGACCGCTTCCGCTGGATAGCTCGGCCGGCCACGGTCGTATGCATCGGCTACCTGATCGAATGCTTGGGCCGCGTGGTGGATCATGCTGCTCTCCTCCCTTCCTGCCCTGGTATGGCACCGCGCTGGGGGCTAGGCCAATGCACCTGTGCCGCCATCCACTTTGACCATGCAGCCCTCGTGCGATCGCAACGTGAAATCGGCGAGATCGACCCTTCCGTCTCGATCCAGATGGGTGGACACGACCATCTCGCCACCCGGCATATTCAGTGCCGGCATCGTCACCTCCTCGGCGCTGAAGTTGAGCGCCACCAGGAAGCGTTCGCCCTGGTCCTCGCGCAGATAGACGAAGCAGCTTTCCGGCGCCGGATCGACCGGCCGGTAGCTGCCGCTGTGCAGGGCAGGATGCGCCCGACGAAGCCCCAAGAGACGACTGGTGAGGGTCAGCATCGAGCGCGGATTCTCCAGTTCCTCGGCCACGTTGAACTCGCCGTAGCTGTCGGCGAGCGGGAGCCATGGCTCGACCCCGGCCGGGCAGAAGCCGGCGTTGGGCGTCGCATCCCATTGCATCGGCGTCCGTTCCGGGTCACGTCCCAGCCCCCGATCCGGCGTCAATTTTTCAAACGGGTCCTGAATGCGATCCAGCGGAATCGGCACGTCCACCATGCCCAGCTCGTCGCCATAGTAGAGCGTGGGCGTGCCGCGCAAGGTGAGCATCAGCATCATCGCCAGTCGAGCTTCGGCCTGGCCGATGCGGCTGGCAATGCGGTGCGTATCATGGTTGCCCAGGACATAATTGGGCCAGCCCCCGAGCGTGCGCAGCGCCTCTTCCACGCCGTCCACCACCTGCCGGATCGTCGCCGCTTGCCACCCGACGTAGATCAGGCCGAAGTTAAAGGGGAGGTGGAACTCATCGAGCTGAGCGCCGTAGTACTGCGCCCAGCGGGGCCAATCGAAGATGTGGATTTCGCCCACCATCATGCGTGGCCGCTCCCGGCTGTGCTCGTCCAGCACCCGGCGCAGGTCGCGGTACACGGTGTGTACGTCTGGATGGCCTGCGCTGTGGACCGTGAGCAGCGAGTCGTGCTCAGGGAGTTGCGAACCGGGCCGCCAGTCTGGATTGGGCGGATTGTCGCGCAGTTCCGGGTCTTTCATGATCGCATGCGCCACATCGATCCGAAAGCCATCGACGCCGCGCTCTAGCCAGAACCGGACGGCATCGAACATGGCCTCCTTCACCTCCGGATTGCGCCAGTTCAGGTCCGGCTGCTCCTTCAGGAATGAATGGAGGTAGTACTGCTTGGTCGCCTCGTCCCACTCCCAGGCGATGCCGCCGAAGTAGGCCAGCCAGTTGTTGGGTGGCGAGCCGTCCGGCCGCGGGTCGCGCCAGACATACCAGTCGCGCTTCGGGTTGTGGCGAGAACTGCGAGATTCGACGAACCACGGGTGCTGGTCGCTGCTGTGGTTGGGCACAAAATCGATAATGACGCGAATATCGCGCCGATGTGCCTCCTCCACCAGACGATCGAAGGTGGCGAGATCGCCGAACAGGGGATCGATGTCCACATAGTTGGCCACGTCATAGCCGAAGTCTGCCATGGGCGAGGGATAGAAGGGCGAAAGCCAGAGAGCATCCACCGGCACGGTGTGCTGCAAATACTCCAGCTTCTGCAGAATGCCGGCCAGATCCCCGACACCATCCCCAGTACTGTCGCGGAAGCTCCGCGGGTAGATCTGGTAGACCACGCCACGCTGCCACCACAGCGGCTCATTCATGAGTACTCCTCTGTTCTCGCCACGTATCGCTATCGGCATTCGTGCCCCCGGAAAGACCTTCCATTGTAGAAGCAGGAGGAAGCCTTGCCACGTCCGTTACGCTATGTGTACTGTCTGTCATCGTCATCCCAGCCCTTGGCCGGACTGACCCGCAGGCCAGCACTTTCGGATGTGCGAGTGGGCATTCAGCCCCTGCTCACAGGTCTGGTAGCATGCTTGGGCCAACTATCCCGCTCTTCTTGCTGAAAGGGGACAATGCACGATGACTACCGACCAGAACAAGGACCTTGTCCGGCGGTTCCACGAGGCCATGGATAACGGAGATGTTGATGCGGCGCTCGAGTTTTGGGCATCTGATGCAATCAACCACGGCGGCGGTCGACCAGGTCGGCAACCAAAGATAGGGCTTGATGGATTACGTCGTGTCTTGGAAAGTTTGCGCGTTGCATTCCCCGACCGACAATGGCTCGTTGAGGACATGATCGCGGAGGGTGACACCGTTGCCTGCCGCGTTACCGTTAGCGGGACGTTTGGAGATGTTCCCGAGATTCCAGTCGAGAGTACACCGCTCCTCGCAAATGTCTCACCCACGGGCAAGTCCTATAGTGTTCAGCAGGTCCACATCTTTCGAATCGCCGGCGGTAAGCTGGTCGAGCATCGGGCAGTGCGTGATGATCTCGCGCTCGTGCAACAGCTAGGCGCGCTCCCGCAGCTTGGCTAGTACATCCATGACGTTACTTCGGCACCAAGCGATGTCTACACCAAATTTGAAATCTGCACTTCCGGCAAAAAGCCTACCTGTTATGTATGGTACGGTCACCTGGGCGACATCCAGAGGCCGCGAAGCAGTGCGTGACCAAAGTCTATGATGAGATATTCACCATAGCGGAAAACCCCCTTCCGCCGGGACTGGTTGGTGCGCTTTGACGCTCATATGATTCCCGTTGCTGCCACTCCCGATCAGGTGCGCGCCGTCATGGAGACCCTGGCTGCCACCTACCACGGTCGCGGTTCGGTCGAGCTGGGCGATCCGTATAAGGTATTGGTAGCCACCGTTATCTCGGCGCGAACCAGAGAGGAGCAGACCACGGCGGTTTCCAAGCGGGTGTTTGCGCACTATCCCGATGCCTTCGCCCTGGCTGCCGCCGATGAGCGCCAACTCTATGCGCTGCTGGAGGGCAGCCAGTACCGCGAAACCAAGGCGCCACGGCTGATTGCCATGGCGAAAATCCTGGTCGAGAAACACGATGGCAAGGTGCCGGACAGTGTCGAGGCGCTACTCGGGCTGCCAGGCGTTGGCCGCAAAACTGCGAACTGCGTGTTGATCTATGCCTTCAACCAGCCCGCACTCTGTGTGGATATTCACCTGCACCGCATCACCAACCGACTGGGGTGGGTCTTGACGCAGACGCCGGAGCAAACCGAGCGGGCGCTGGAGACGGTGATGCCGCGAGACCTGTGGGCCGGCAGTAACCGGCTGTTCCTGCAGCACGGCCGGACCATCTGCACGCCGGGCGTCCCGAGGTGCGGTATCTGCCCGGTGCGGCAGTGGTGTGCGTATGGACAGGATGACACGACGCCGAAGCGGTAAGCGTGCTCGGGCGCGTAGTATCTAATGGAGACACGAGCAGTACACGTATATGGCTGATGTAGCATCGAGCACAGCGACTGAGCCGGGAATCCTGGCGCCCTCCGGCGCCCGGCCCATACGGCATTATGGCCGGGTGAGAAGCTGGCTCCTGCAGGAGCCGCCGGATCCGCCGGAGGGATTCTACGAGAGGGCGGCGCATCACCCGACATATGCCTGGTGGCGGGTCGTGTGCCTCACCGGCGTCGATTACTTCTCCTCGCTCGGCTATGCGCCCGGCATTGCCGCCCTGGCGGCCGGCGCCCTCTCGCCGATTGCCACGCTAATTCTGGTGCTGGTTACCCTGTTTGGCGCGCTGCCGATGTACCGCTACGTCGCCGGGAAGAGCCCGCACGGCGATGGCTCGATCTCCATGCTGGAGCGCCTCCTTCCCTGGTGGCAGGGGAAAATATTCGTACTCTGCCTGATTGGCTTCGTCTCCACCGGCTTTGTCATCACCATCACGCTGTCGGCTGCCGATGCCGCCGCGCACATCGTGGAAAACCCCGCCGCGCACGCCATTCAAGGCTACGCAATTCTGGTGACGCTGTTCTTAATCGCCTTGCTCGGCGCCGTCTTTCTCAAGGGCTTCAGCGAGGCGATTGGTATCGCCGTGGTGCTGGTGTTCGTCTACATTGCGCTCAACATCGTGGTAATCGGCGTCGGGCTGATTGATATCTTCCAGCACCCCCAGCTGGTGAGCACCTGGCACAATTCGCTGGTCCGGGCCCACGGCAACCCCCTCTTCATGTTTCTCGCGGCCGCCATTCTCTTTCCCAAATTGGCGCTGGGGCTGTCCGGCTTCGAGACCGGCGTACTGGTCATGCCCCTTATCCGGGGCGATCAGGGAGACGACCCGGTTCACCCGGCGGGCCGTATCCGGAACGGACGCAAGCTGCTGACGGCGGCGGCATCGATTATGAGCGTGCTGCTGCTTACCGGCAGCTTCGTCACGACCCTGCTCATTCCCGCCGCGGCCTTCCAACCGGGAGGGCATGCCAACGGGCGTGCTCTGGCCTATCTGGCCCACGCCCGTTTTGGCGACGCCTTTGGCACGGCCTACGACATCAGCACCATCGCCATCCTCTGGTTTGCCGGTGCCTCGGCCATGGCCGGCCTGCTCAATATCGTGCCGCGCTATCTACCACGCTACGGTATGGCGCCCGATTGGGCACGAGCTGCCCGTCCCCTCGCCATCCTGGTTACCGCCATTTGCGTTCTCGTCACCATACTCTTCGCGGCCAGCGTCGATGCTCAGGCCGGCGCCTATGCCACCGGCGTGCTGGCCGTTATGACCTCGGCCTCGGTGGCCGTGATGCTCTCCGTCCGCCGCCGCGGCGCCCGGAAGCTGACGATCGCCTTCGGCATTATCGCCGCCATCTTCATCTATACGCTGGGCAACACCGTCATCAGCCAGCCGGAAGGCATCAAGATCGCGGGCTGCTTCATTGCCGCGATTATCGTGACCTCCCTGATTTCCCGCGTCTTCCGCTCCACCGAGCTGCGCGTCAGCAAGGTGGAATTGGATGAGACGGCCCAGCGCTACATCGATGAGGCGAACCACGGGACCATCCGGATCATCGCGAACCATCCGGACGAGCGGAATGGGCGTGAGTACCTGCTCAAGGAACGGGAACAGCGCGAGGACAACCACATTCCGCCCGGCGATCCCGTGCTGTTCCTGGAGGTCACGGTGAGCGATGCTTCGGACTTTGCTCCGGTGATCCACGTGCGAGGTGAGGAGATCGATGGCTATCGAGTGTTGCGGGCGGACAGTTCGGCCATCCCCAATACCATCGCTGCTATCCTCCTCTATCTCCGCGACGTCACCGGCAAGCGCCCCCACGTCTACTTCGGATGGACCGAGGGCAACCCGCTTAAACACCTGGCATCCTATATCCTCTTCGGCGAAGGCGACATCGCTCCGGTAACGCACGAAGTCCTGCGTGAGGCCGAACGCAACCCCAAAAACCGCCCCGCGATCCACGTGGGCTAAAAGCCACATCGGCATGCTTCTTGCCAAACCTTGCTGCTAACAGGAGGAGAGCATGACAACCGAGAACGACCAGACCAGCCGCGACCCAATCGCGGCGACTGATACCGATACCATGTCGGACGGCGACGGGGGCATGAATACGACCAGGCCAGCGGACACGCTGGGTGGCGCCGCGGGCGTGGCCAATGCCGAGCTCGGGACCAGCGGGCCGCCGGCGGAGAGGATCTTGACCCCGGAGCAATTGGCCGAGACCGAGGTGATCGGCGGCGCGGGACTCGAGCCCGAGGCCATCAGCGGCCACAAACTGGACGGCTACTTCGATGAGGAGTCGAATACGACCGGGGTCTGACGATACTGATCGATCGTATCCACCACTTCCGTAGGCGCCATTCAAAAGGGAACCTTCACAATACCCCATCTGGGCGTATACTGAAAAGAGGCTCGCTCTCGGGCCTTCGTTTCAGGTTATGTAGTCCGGGCCATACGTCGCGATCATAGACCTGTTTCGAGCGTTGCTACGCCGTGCACGGCCTCTCTGTACTGACACGAGGATCGAGCACCAGAAAGGACAGGTTATGCCACCCAACCGTCGCCACCGGGTACCCGAAGTCTTTGCCGAGGATGATCGTCAGGGCGCCAACAGCCAGGTCTATTGCAAAGGCTGCGGGCAGAGCCTGGAAGGCCAGCCGCGCCATGTCCAGTCGCGCACCCCGGTAGCGATCATGATGTGCGCTTCCTGTCGCGAGAAGCACGGCCACGAACTCATTCCCGCCTCCGGCGCAGTCACCTTTTGCTATCGTTGCGGCGGAGAGGATGAGATTTTTCTCTCTAAGGGTATGTCGCCGGTCACCTACCACGTCTGCCCCCGCTGCGTGCCAGATCGGGCAGCTCGCTATCGCACCGGAGACTTTGAAACACCACCGCCTCCCCCGCCTGCCGAATAATCCCCTCCTGATAATCCCCTCTTGGCGGGGGCAGACGATGGTGTTCTCCCGCCCTGAAAGAAAGTGTAGCCCTATGGCTGTTGAAGAGATGGATCGCTATGCCCAGCGCGTACTGACCACGGTCAGTCGCTTGACCGCCGGTGGCGTCACCGGAATCAATGTGGTAACGGTGGTAACGGCGCTCGACGAGAAACCGGGCGGACAGGGTATCGCGCCCGAACCCGAATTCGCGGTGGTGGTGGCCCAACTGCGCTCGCACGGTCTGCTGATGACCAATCCGGCCGGCGACCTGCGGGTCACGTCCGCGGGCCAGCACTGGCTGGCGGAAACACCCGTCGCCGGCGCGGATGGACCGACGCCATGAACGCGCCGGATCTATCCGCGCTGGTGGCCGAGACCGTGGATGCCTATGGCGCCACCACCGCCAGTCCGTTCGACACCGGGAAGGTGGAGCTGCGGGTGCTCAATCACCCGTCCGTGGCCGGCTACCGCGGCACCGAGGCCTACGAAGACCTGCAAGACACGGTGCAGCAACAGGCGGTGCAGTACCTTGGCGCCAAGACGGACGAAGCAGGCCAGCGTGTCTACTTCGCCGGTCGCGGCCAGCGAGGACGGTACGTCTGGTATCCCGTCCGCCTGATCCACGACCGAGCCAACGGCGATCAGGCGCTGCTGGCCAAGCTCCTCCACGCCCTCGAACGGCAGGACGCGGAGTATCTTGCGCGGTAATATCTGACATGAAAGGGCATGATGCCGCCATGAGCCAGAAGCCAATCAATGTGCCCGCGGACAGCGACCTGGCCATCTCATGGAGTTCAATCAGTTCATTCGAAGCGACTGATGCCCCGCCTGATTGCTATGTGTATCAGTGTCTCTGACAGACAATGCGTTAGATGTGAATAGCTGAAGGCTTTCCATTTGCGCAGCGGAGAATGCCATTGTCCTTGGCAACGTGCTCAAACCAACGGTTGTTACATCATCCATCACAGGAAGCCCTGCAATGCGAAGCTGCCGAGCCAGTTCATTTCTGTCTATGCCGTTGATTTCTAGAGGTAGGCCCTCAAGTCGTATGCCCCGGCTTGCGCTGAGGAATTCCAGGCTTACGATCCGGCCAGAGTCGTCAAAATCAACAAGCCGGCAATCATCGACCACGCGCGTAAAAACGGCAGTAGTATCCTCGAAGATAGCATCAGCGGCGTCAACGTTATCGTCGTATTCCACGTTCATGTTCGCCTCACTCTCAGGGTAGATAATAGTTGCTCACAACAACTATTTCGGTTACTTCCACGGCTAAGACAACGCGAAGACGACGTCCCGCTGCCAGGGTTGCATCAACGCACGTTCTTCCGTCGTGGCATGGATGGGTAATGCTAGGATTGCGAACAATTGACTCGACATCTGCAGCTACTATTCGGCGCTTACGCATTTGTTTGCGCGCATGGGCACTGTATATGAGCGGAGGGTCACCACTCCAATTCATGACCCCAGGGGTACTGCCCGAAAGGGAACCCGAATTGGCTGCTCATCACCTAAGGTGGCCAGCACCACATAAAGCCCTAAATGAGGAACTGAGAGATTGATTCCAGGGATCGCAAGAGCCATCCTCTGAATGTCTCCCTGTGGCAGGTGTGGTGGTCGGCCCGCCGTTGCGCTGAACTCCGCACTACCCAATTCCTGTCCTTCTTCCGTCTGGAAAGACAATCGGACCTGCATTGGCTGGTTGGTGGCGTTCCACGGTACAACGATGCCCAAGGCTACGCTGAAATTGATGGCGCTTGGAGTTTCGGAGACAAAAAAGCGATCTAGAATGCCTCCCATGACGTATAGCTTTCCGTTGCACACCTCCGCTCTATCGGCCAGCATCACAAAGTCAATGCGCGACACTTGGTCAGTAATTGGCGTCAACCCGGCGTCATTCATGTCGAGGCACGGTCCGTTTGATCGGCTGTATCTTGCTTCTGTTGCGGTTTCGTCGTCAGTAGCCCCCGCAGCACATCCTCGAACCTCAAAGGAGGTAGGTGTACCTTACCCGGTTTTGGGGTGTGCGTATCGGTGGGGTGTGTGGGGTTGGTCATCTCCCTGCTCCTCGGGAATCGCACCCTGGCACATGTCGTACTGCCGTTTCCGGCCGTAGTTGTTGCCTATCTCATCCTACTTGAAAGCGATTGAAGGGAAAGTGCTTTGCGGCGGTCCGATCAGATAGTCGTCCTGGAGGATGGCCGGGTGGAGGACGTCGGTCGTCTAGACCACCCGCTCGCCACCAGCGAGGAGATGCACGGCCTCTACAGCGAGGGAATTGTGGCAGCCGCGCCTTAGCCGGGCTGGTTGGCCACAACAATGTCGATACGCTAGCAACACTCCTCCCGCGCTCCTGTCGATACATGCTGGCGCGTATACTCGGGTAGAGGTCATGCGCACACCGAGCGTTGTCTCGTCCGACACCTGACGGTACGGGCACCATCGGGAACGGGGCATCGCGAAGGGACCGGAGATCACCGTGATGATGAAGCGTCTGGGAATCAAGTTGCGAGGTTCGGCCTGGTCGATCTGCGCCGTACTGGCCCTGGTAGCCGGCATCGGCGCTTCCCCTCGCGTCTCCAGCGCGCAAAGTACCCCATCGGCAAGCAGTGCGCGTTACAGCCACATCACCATGGAGGGGGCGTCGATGGAGCCGTCGCTGCATAACGGAGAGGTGTTGAGGGTTGACCGGCAGGCGTACACGCATCGTGCTCCCCACCGCGGAGACATCGTGGTGTTCAAAGGATTTATCGCTGGAGCGACGTTTCATTACCTTCTCAAGCGGGTGATTGGGTTACCCGGTGAACGCGTCGATGTCCATCGCCATGGCGTCTTTATCAACGGCCATCGCCTATCGGAGCCGTATGTCCGTGTACCCGCCATGTATTTCTTCCTGCCACGCCGGGTTCCGAGGGCAGCGTACTTTGTCCTGGGCGATAACCGGAACAATAGCGAGGATTCTCATCTCTTCGGCTCGGTACCGGCGCGAGACATTGTGGCCCCGGTCATCGTCCCCCGAACCAAGTGATCGCCCCAGAGGCGAGTCCCGCTACGGCGCCACCTGGGTTACGCCTTGGGCGCTAACCGCAGTTAGCCAATGCGGGTGACTTAAGCGGCACTCAGATCGACGTACGTCACGGCGCCCGTGGTCCGGCCGTTCTGGCCGGATGGAACCGTGGTGTCGGCCTGCGGGCCGATCCGCCCACAAGGGGCGGGGTACAGACCCCGTCGGGTGACGTACGCCACAACGCCTATAGCCTGGCCGGACTGGCCCGCAGGCCAGCACAGTCGGCTCTGTGAGTGGCTTGTCTCCATCCCGGTTAGCTAGCCCCAACGGGCGCCGCCTCCTGGTCGAGCGGAGCGATCAGAATGCGATCGGCCAGTTCTCCGCCAATCGCCTGAGTGCGTTCGCTGCCTGGTTCGCCCACCCGCACGGTCACCACCCCACCAAAGGGCGCGATGCCCTCCAGGGTGACATGGGCGTTGAGGACCAGCCCCAGTGAGGCCAGATATTCCAGCACCGGCTGCTCCTGTTGCTCGATCCGCGCCACCATCCCGGCTGTGCCGGGGGTGAGCGTCGTCAGCCGCAACACCGTGCGGGATGGCATCACACCCTCCCGGCTGGGAATCGGATCGCCGTGCGGATCGAAGCTGGGATTCCCCAGCTTGGCGGCGATCCGCTCCTCCAGGTCTTCCGACAGGACATGCTCCAGCCGCTCCGCCTCCGCATGAACCTGATGCCAGGGCACGCCTAGAAGCTCGGCCAGGAAGGTCTCGATCAGCCGGTGGTGGCGCAAGATCTCGACGGCCACCGCCACGCCACGCTGGGTCAGCGCTACGTCGTGATAGGGTGTGTGCTGAACCAGCGGGCCGCCCTCGTCCTCCGCCAACCGCTTGATCATGGCGGTGACCGACGGCGGCTTCACCCCGAGCCGATCGGCCAGCATCTGCGTCGTCGCCCGGCCCGCACCTTCCTGCAGCAGGTAGATCTGCTTGAGGTAGTCCTGCTCGGCCGCGGAGTGAGGCGCCATCACCAAAGCCCACCTTTTATATATAGTTCACTCTGCCTGAATCCCAGGATACATACCGGCACGCGTCAATCTATCCGCCAATTCTACCCAACCAGGTCAATCTCGTGCCCATCGCTCGTGTATACTTTAGATGAGGCTAAATTATGAGTAACGGACGGCGATGAGAGCGTATCAGCCAAAGGACCCGGAGGGCGATTCACCAGAATCTACCCCGGTGGAAACCAGGCTGGCCAGCGCGGCGCGTGCCTCTCTTGAAGGCCGGCGGCGCGGACTCATGGCTCTCCTGCCCTTTCTGGGCCCGGCCTTCGTTGCCTCGGTGGCCTATATCGATCCCGGCAACTTCGCCACCAATATCCAGGGAGGCAGTGCCTTCGGCTACAAGCTGCTCTGGGTGGTGTTGCTAGCCAATGTCATGGCCATGCTCATCCAGGCGCTCTCGGCCAAGCTGGGCATCGCCACCGGCCAGAGCCTGCCGGAACTCTGCCGGAAACACTTTCCGGCGCCCACCGTCTACGTCATGTGGGTGATCTCCGAGGTCGGCGCCATGGCCACCGATCTGGCCGAGTTTCTGGGGGCCAGCCTGGGGCTGAACCTGCTGCTGCATGTGCCGCTGCTGCCCGCCACCATCCTCACCGGCATTGCCACCTACGGCATCTTGATGCTGCAGCGCTACGGCGTGCGGCCCATCGAGGCAGTAATCACAGCAATGGTGGGCGTAATCGCGGCCAGCTATGTGGTCGAAACCATCCTGGCGCGGCCAGCCTGGGGCCAGGTCGCCTATCACAGCTTTGTCCCCTACGTGAGTTCCGGCAGTGTCCTGATCTCGGTGGGAATCATTGGCGCCACCATCATGCCGCACGTCGTGTACCTGCACTCGGCCCTGATGCAGGATCGGATCGTGCCGCGCAGCGAGGCCGAGGCCAAGCGCATCTACCGCTTCACCATTCCTGATATCGTGATCGCCATGGCGCTGGCCGGCGTGATCAACATGGCCATGCTCTACATGGCAGCCGCGACCTTCTTTACGCACAATATGAGCAATGTGGCCGATATCCCCTCGGCGTACCACACCCTCACACCGCTGCTGGGGCCGGCTGCCAGCGTGGTCTTCGCGGTCTCGTTACTGGCCTCCGGTCTCTCCTCGTCCACCGTGGGCACCATGGCCGGGCAGGTCATCATGCAGGGCTTTGTCGGGTTCACCATTCCCATCTGGATTCGTCGCCTGGTCACCATGCTACCGGCGGTGATCGTGGCGGCGCTGGGCATCGATGCCACTCAATCGCTGGTTATCAGTCAGGTGGTGCTCAGCCTGGTCCTGCCCCTGCCGGTGATCGCGCTGACCTACTTTACCCGCCGGCGAGACATCATGGGAACGCTGGTCAACGGCAGGATCACCACGACGCTGGCGGTGATCTGCTCGCTGCTGATCCTGCTGCTCAATGTGCTGTTGCTCTACACCACGGCTGGTGGCGCACTACCCGGCTTGAGCTAAGCTGAAGCCTCATGTACACTCGCCTCCTGGTGCCCCTCGATGGGTCTCGCCTGGCCGAATCGGTCCTCCCCCTGGTCCAGAAGCTGGCATCCGCCTGGCGAGCCACCGTGTTGTTGCTGCACGTCAGTGAGAAGGGCGCGCCCGCCGCGGTCCACGGCGATCGCCATTTAACCACGGTTGGCGACGCCACACCCTACCTGGAGGAGCTGGCCGCTCGGCTGCGGGCCGAAGGAATCTCGGTCCAGACGCATGCCCATCCCGCTCCCGAGGGAGACGTGGCGCGCAGTATCGCGGCGCACAGCGCGGAAGAGGGGGTGGACCTGGTGATCCTCTGCACGCACGGCCGGGGCACGGTACGCGGCCTGCTCTTTGGACGAATCGCCCAGCAAACGGTGCGGCGAGGCAGTATCCCGGTGCTCCTGGTCCGGCCGAACGATGCCGGCGCCACCCCGCCCTTTGAGCCCGACAAGATTTTGGTGCCGCTGGACGGGACGTCCGGCGCCGAGGCGGCCTTGCAGCCGGCCGCGCTCTTCGCCCAAACGTTCTCCGCCGCCCTGCATCTGGTGATGGTGGTGCCCACCCAGGAGACGGTGCGGGGCGACCGCCAGGCGGTGACCGCTCTGCTGCCCGCCGCCACCCGAGCCACGCTCGATCTAGCCCAGGAGGATGCGCAGACCTATCTCAGCGCGCTGGCGGAGCAGGTGGAGAGCGTGCCGGTCAGTATCGAGGTGCGGCGTGGCGACGTGCCGGCCGCCCTGGTGGACGAAGCGGCGGAGCCGGGCGTTGGCCTGATCGTGATCGCCACCCACGGCCGAGCAGGTCTGCAAGCCATCTGGGCCGGAAGCGTTACCGCCCAGATCCTGGCCCGCGTCCACGCCCCCATCCTGCTGCTGCGCATGATCGTCGAGTAACCGGTCGGGATCGCTACACCGCGCTCCAGCCTCTGAGGTGCTGGACCGATTGGCGGTACTCCCACTCGATGGCGTCCTTCAGCGCGCTGGCCATGCGACCACCGATGGTGATGCCACGGACATCGGCCACGCCTTTTTTCTCGCCCACCGACACCACGAACCCCTTGTCCTGGAAATCCAAGGGTTTGAGCGGCCGGCCATCGATCTCGGCCTGCAGGTTGTGGGCCACCAGCGCGCCTTCCGCCAGGGCGATCTGCGCCTGGGGATTGAGTACCTTCCCAGTCTTTGGATTCACCACGGAGGCGAGATCCCCGGCCACGAAGATCTCGGGATGATCCAGTGCCCGCAGGTACTGATCCACCTTGAGGCGCCCGTTGTAGCCAATCTCCAACCCCGATCCCGTGACCACCTCCGGCGCTTTGATCCCGCCTGCCCAGATAAAGACGCCGCCACTGATGACTTCGCCGTTCTTGAGCTGGAAGCCCTCGGGTGTTACCTGGGCGATCATGGCGTTGGTGCGCAGCACCACGTGCAGGTCGCGCAGAATCTGGGTGGCTCGACTGATCAGCCCGGGCGATGAGCCGGCCAGCACCGTATGCCCGGCTTCCACCAGCACCACCTGACAGACGTCGGCCGGCGCCCCATACTGCCGGGCCAGGCCAGGAAGCTCCTCGGCGAAGGCGCCGGCCAGTTCCACCCCGGTCGAGCCGGCGCCGCCGACCACCACCGTGAGCAGGCGTCGCTGCTCGTCCTCATCATCACTTTCCGCCGCCCGCCGCACGCTGGCCTGCACCGCTTCCCACACCCGCTGCGCATCATCCACCGACCAGAGCGACAGGACGCGCTCGGCCAGTCCGGGAATATGGAAGTCGTTGGGCCGGCTCCCCAGCGCCAGCACCAACCAGTGGTACGGGATGCGCTCGGCTTCGGTCAGCAGCGCCTGCCCCGCCAGGTCGAATCCGGTGACCGCGGTTTGCGCAAAGGTCACCCGTGGCGAGAGCACGGAATCGAGTTGCACTCGCACCGCCTCTTCCGATCGCGTCCCGGCCGCCACCCGTGGCAACTCCGGCAGCAGCGAATGATAGTCGTTCTGATCAACCAGGGTGACGGCAACCTCGGGATGCCGATCCAGCCACGGCCCACAGCGCAACGCCACATGGAGCCCGGCATAACCCGCCCCCGCAATGACCACCATCTTCCGCGTGTCTGCTCCGCTCATCCGCCCCATCCCATACGAGTCGTGCTTCTCTGCGTCAAGATCAGCCATATAAGATTATCGGACGCTTCCTGAGTGGTCAGTCCCATAACAGCGACCTTACGCGTGCCACCAACCGCCCAAGCACCGAGTTACCGTGGCGCTGAGGGCTGGGTGGGGAGCCGGCGGGCGCGGTTGTCGCGGCGGGACCGCTGAGCACCGACTCGCGTCCCTGCTGATCGACGGCGGTTACCGCGTAGAGGGTGGTGGAGGCGGCGCCGGAACCGGTATCAACGAATGTCGTGTCGTGTGCAATCCCGGCCAGCTGGAGCGCTCCGCCCATACGATACACGCGGTATTCGGCAATATTCGGGTCGTTGGGCGCGCTCCACTGCACCACCGCGTCGCCGCTCGCGCTTCGGCCAACCGACACGTTGGTCGGCGCCGCCGGCGCGCCCAGCACCACGTCTACCGCCGGGCCAAGCCTTTGCGGCTTGAGCGTGATATCGATATTCGGCGTGGCAAAGCTGGCTCCGGCCAGGAACTGGGCGTTGGGACCGATCGTGGCGCGTGGACGAAGCGTGACCAGTACCCGACTCCCCGCCAGCACCTGAACGATGCCATCGGGCTGCGCCGCGCTCAAGCCGACGTCCCGCAACGGCACCACGATTCGCACCCGTTGACCGGGCGAAGGATGGTCTGTATCCAGATGGGCCGACGCCAGATCGGCCACGACCTTGCCCGTGAGCGGAAGCTGCGCTGTCTCCAGATTTGCCGTGCCATCCAGCACGGTAGTCGGTGGGGCCAGCGCGAAAGTCCAGAGGGCATCGTGTGCCAGCGGCACACCCTGCATCGGAAGACGCTGGTAGAGCAGGCGGACGGTGCCGGTCCGCGGATCAATGCCTGTCGCGGCATCACCCGCCTGGGCCGCCTTCCGGGTAATCTGGCCAATCGGGGAGAACGTCCCGGTGCTCAACGCCACTGCGTAGGCAATCTGGCTCACGCGGCCCGATCTACCCGTCTGCTGGGGCAAGGTGAAGGTGAGCACCGGGAGCGTGCCCGAGGCGCCGCTCAGTCGCGGCGTGTCGCCGTGGGCGGCAAGCTGCGCCGTCGTCCAGCCGCTGCCCCGGTTGACGGCGGTGACGATAGAAGGCTCGCCCAGCACCAGCGCCTTGCCACGCCGGGGGAGCATCGCCGCGGCGATGGCTATTCCGGCGCCATCGGGCGCAATGGTCACGTCGCTCGGATTCCCCGCCATAGTGGGTGTCGATTTCTCGCCATGAAATCCAACCACATGAACCGTCCCGAGCGTATAGGGGCCACCGATCCAGGCCAGCGCATACCCCCCACTGGCCCGCGAAGTCAGAGCCGGTTGCCGGGCAAAGAGTTCGCTGGTACCCGGTACCACAATCGGTCGAGTCCAGGTCGAGCCGATGAACTCACTGGCCTCCAGGCTGTTGCTGGCGCCGATATCAACGCGTGACCACACGACCAGCGCGGTGTGGTGGGTCGTATCGGCGGCCAAGGCGGGATGGGCGTCCATCACCGCGTCATTGGTGAGCCGCTGGGGAGAGGACCAATGCCCGTTCGCATAGGTCGCCCAGGACACCTCCTGCTGACTCAGAATCGAGTCGACCTGGCGGGACCGGAGCTGCTGGGGCAGGGCGGCAGCAGCTGCAGCGCTGAGTTTGTTCTGAATCCAGGTGACCATGACCCGGCCGTCGCCCAGCTCAGCCACCTGTGGATCCAGGATGGCATTGGCGCTCTGTGTGAGCCGCACCGGCTTGCCCCAGCCGGCGCCTTTGGCCGGTGCTGCAAACAAAAGGTCCAGCCGCCTGGTGGCATCGGAGCGAACCCACACTCCCATTCCTTGCCCCTGACTATCGAAACTGATAGCAGGCGAGGCCGGATGGCTGGCCGGCGGTTGCGGGGCGCCGGTCTGCGGCGAGAGTGATGCTGGGACGTCGACAGACGCCGACGGGCACGAGCCGAGGTTGACATCCGCGAGCCTGGCCGGGCCATAGATAGAACTATCCCGTGCTTCCGCCTTCCAGTCGTAGAACGAGTAGCGCGCGTAAAAGTTGATCGGTCCATGCGTGCAGACCTGACCCAGGAAGCCCCCCACGGGATGGGTGAGCGCTGCTTGCAGCACGTTGTCCAGGTCGATGCCGGCGGCAATGCCTGTCGCTTGCAGTGATCGGGGGATTGCCGTATCGAGCGTCACCCGAGACGCCCCGGCCAGCGTGAGATCGAACTGCGACAGATGATTGTGCACAGCCACGTCGGCCAGCGCATTGGTGACGGCCGTCGCGTCTCCCTCGATACTCAAGGCAAGTGATTGATCAATCACCGGCACCTTTATTTTGGCGACTGGCGCCGAGAGATGCTCGAACACCGGGCTCGGCCCAGTACCGGGCAGTACAACTCGAGCCTGGTAATCCGGGCGTGCGGCGCCGTGATCTATCACGTTCAGGGGATACGCGACATGGGCGATCACCACCTGATTGAGCACGGTAAGATCCGCGGTCAACGTACCGGACGAGCCCTTCCAGCTGCCCTGGGTGCTGAAGCGCTCGTCCAGGTGCACATCCGCGCGCGCCCTCGTCTTCTCGGCGAAGCTCTTGCTCGGGACAATGACGGTGCCGTTGACCGTGTAGTTACCCCAGCCCGCGGTGGCTGCTCCCAGCGGACCGCCCGGGATATCCAGATTCTCTTTAGGGGAGCTCTGCGGAATATGGCCGCTTGCATGATAGCTGCGGGTGGCAGGATCAAAGTTTGGCTCGCCATCTCGCTGGAAAATTGGGCTATTGTACCAATTGGAATCGACCATCTCGACTGGAATATCCCGGCTGACGCCACTGGCAGTGAGACGAAGGGTACCGCCGGTGGCCGGGAACTGCCCGGGATTCACGTGCTGGAGGATAAATTGGAGAGAGCCCGGCTGGGCGAGCGCCGGCGTCTGGGACAGTCCGAGCGTACTGGTGGCCTGCTGCACCAGGGCGGCATAGTCAGTGCTCGATACAGGACCACCCGAAGAGATCGTTGCGAGCACAGATTGGCTTCCCGACAGCGAACTGGGAGAGATGAGGCTGCCGGTAATCTGCGGCACACAGGTCGGATCGAGCGCCTGCCCGCTGGCCGTAACACTCGGGCTGTACACATCGACGAGCACCGCGTCGCTGAGGGGCACATCAGTCAGAAAGTAGCCAAATGAACTGCCACTCAGCGCACCGTCGGTCCCGCTATACAGGTCGACGGCACTGAAGATCTGCAGATCCGCCGGACAGCCGGACACACTGGGTGTCCCCTGTGGCGTAGCGGATACCAGATCGAAGGAGGTGACGCCGCCCGGTGCGGCAACCAATCCGCTACTGACCACCGCGCCTCCACTGCCCGGAAAGCTCACGGTGTTGTCGCCGGACTGAACCAGCACCGTGACACTGCCATCAGTACCGATCGTGGCGCTGCAGGCGCCGGCCGCGGAGGCCGTGGAATCGCCCGGGGTCACCACCACCGGCGTCCCGGCCGTCCCCGTAAGTCTGAGCTGTGCGCCCATCGGCGCGACGTCGAGGTCCCACGACTTGAGCGAGTTTGCCCGTGCCTTGCCGTTGGCGAACACAACGATATGTGCTGTCCCCTGGCCGGTATCCACGGGCAACTGTACCGGCACGGTGAGACTTCCGTCGCCGGCTATGGTGGCTTGACCCACCGGAATGGACTGCCCGATAGTTTGACTGGCTGTTCCGTGCACATCGCGCAACGGGCCGTCGTACAACACACTCACGGCGGTATTGGGCGGCAACCCAGTTGCCTGAAGCGTCACCTGGCTGCCACCCAGTTGCCGTCCGCTACCGTCGGTAGTGGGAGCATTGCCGACCGCTGTGCAGGAGGGAGCTTGGGGCAAGCCGGCCGCGATGGCTGTGGGCAGTGGGGTCGCCGTGGCGATCTGAGTGGGAGTGACCGTTGGCTGAACCGGTGTGTTCTGAGGGGTCGGGGTTGGGGTGTCGGTCACGGTGGTGGGTTCAGTGGTTGGCGTCGGCGTCACGGTGGACTCGCTCACCACCACGGTAAACGTGGCGCTGGCTCCGACCGCACCGTCGCTGACTGAAATGGTATGTGTTCCTGGCGCGACAATCAGCGGCACTTGAATCCCAACTGCCCCTCCGCCACACCCAGCACCGAAACCGGCGCTTGACCCGCTACCGCAGCGAACGACGACAGCGCTGCCGGCCAAGGAGCCATCGAAGGCAATACTGGCGGATCGTCCCACATCGATCACGGGAAAATTCGTGGCCGAAACCGAGACGGTGGCCCCGGGAGAGCCGGTGGCGGGAGACACTGAGGCAGACGGCGCCACCTGGGCATCCACCGGATGGGCGACGGGACGTGCCCAGAGCAGCGAGGCCAGCATCGCACACACAACAAGTACCGGTCGCGCACGTCGAACACGGCACGCAAATAGATACACCACAGGCTCCTTTTCCATCTTCCCCTTTACACAACGCGCGCGACAGGCCACCGGGGCCTGGGCTTTATGATACGCCTCAGACCAGGCTACGCGGAACCGGTACGGCGGTTCCCGGCCTGCCACAGCGCGCTCCAGTCTCGTTCCTGCCGCTTCGCCTCGTGCAGCGCTTGCTCGGCACGCCATACCACCGCTTCGGGTGTCAGGGTTTCGTCGGGCTTCACATGCGCCACGCCGGCGCTGAGCCCGATTTCGCCCCCGGCAAATTCCACGGCGAGCACTCTCTCGTGGAGCTGTTCCGCCAGTTCCCGACCTTGCTCTTCGTTCATCTCCGGCAGTATCACCGCGAACTCATCGAGCCCGTACCGGGCCACCGTGTCGATGGGTCGAACGCAACTCTGCACCAGCCCTGCCAGCTTGGCCAGAATGTGATTTCCGTAGCGCCGTCCATAGGTACGATTAATGCTGTCGAGACCCTCGACGTCGAGGACCAGCAGCGCGAGTCTCTTCCCGGCAAAGCGATGACGCTGCATCTCGTATTCCAGCGTTTCCAGTAACCGGCGCAGGTTCGCCGCGCCGGTCAGCCGATCGACCACCTCCTGGTTCTCGACCCGCTTGAGGAGCAGCGCATGATCGAGCACCAGGAGGATCTGGTTCATCAGGCGCATCATAAGCTGCTCCTCCTCTGGGGCAAGCGACAGAGGCGCCGATGAGACCAGCGACAGACTTCCCACTCGGCCCGAGCGAGTCTCGGCCGGAAAGGTCACCATCCAGGCAGGTGGAGACAGGTTGTGCCGGGTGACGATTCGCTGTACCGGGACACCGACCTCAGAGAGGTAGTGATTCTGCATCTGGACCATGCACCGGCCGGCCTCCTCTGCCCAGAGCGGATCGACTCCCTTCCCGGTTCGCAGGTAATGGCCGGGGTGGTCGACTTCCTGGACCGACAACACCAGCAGCGGACTGACCACCACCTGTTCCAGCAGATCGAGGAGTGCCTGTACCAGGTCGCGGTACTCGTGCCGCGAGCATGACAGGCCGGCCATCTCGGTCATCACCCAGTTCTCGGTGTGCGCTCGCTCCAGTGCCGTCCCCTCGGTGTTCAATGGATCAAGACCTCCGTGTTCACCGGGGCGCGCCGAAACAAAAAACACAGAAGGGGTGGCGTGCCACATGCACGCGACTGGACCCTTCGTGCCGTAGCAGGGCCCAGTCGACTAACGCGTTGACGCCTGCGAACTCAGGCCGCGAGCGCAGCCGGGAGGCAGTCGACCAGGGCAGGCGGAAACGCCGGACGGGAGCACTGGCTACTCGCCAGACCACCGAGAAAGGCCGACATACCTGCATCGAAGTATCCTAAAGCGCCGCGGACTGCTTGCCTGCATCCCATTACTCCCAGCCTAGCGCGTGCCTGCGGAGCGTGCAAGTAGAAATTTCAAGTAGGAAGTTTTTCGTGTTTGAATCAATTACCCTGGTCCGCGCCGGCGCGCTCGGCGACACGGCGCTCACCCTACCGGCAGTGCAGGCACTCCGGGATAGCTATCCGAAGGCACATCTCAGTGTGATCGGACACCCCGGACCGTGGGAGATCGCCGGCTCGATGGTGGACGAGGTTCTTTCGGTTGATCGCGCTGATCTCGCCGGGTTACTGACCGGCACTCCTCCACCGGCCCTCATCAGCCGGCTCTCTCAGGTCGATCTGCTCGTTCTCTGGACCCAGCAGGACCGCAACTCGATGTTGCGCCCAACCGCCAAGCCCGAGATCATCAGTGCCTCACCATACCCGCCGCCCGCTGTCCACGCCTCCGCCTGGCTCCTTCAGACGCTTGCTCTGCCGGACGACGCTCCCGCCGTCTTCTGGCTAACCTTCGATCACGAGGAACGGACCGAGGCAACCTCCCTGCTGTGCGCGCTGAATCTATTCCGCCCGGTTATGCTGCACCCCGGCGCCGGCGCCCACTGGAAGCGCTGGCCCGCCGAGCGATTCGCCGCCCTGGCGGACGCGCTGGAGCGCCAGGGCCGACAGGTCCTGCTGGTTGAAGGCCCGGCCGATGTGGAGAGTATTCAGGCGGTGCAAGCGCACGCCGCCCGGCCATACCCGGTGCTGCGCGAGACTTCACTTCGCCGCCTGGCCGCCCTGCTCTCCCAGGGTTCTCTCTTCGTCGGTAACGATTCGGGGGTTACACACTTGGCTGCCATCAGCGGCATCCCCACCGTCGCGCTCTTTGGCCCCACCGACCCCGCCAACTGGGCGCCACTCGGGAACAGCCGGGTGGTTCGATCCTGCACTGCCCGGGCAACCGATCAGGGACAGATTCGGGTCTGTGACGATCCGGACTGCATGAGCGCCATCAGTGTGGCAGAGGTCATGGCCGTCATTGACCAGACCTTCCCCAATCAACCGGGATAACCCGCCGGCAATGGTGACTGGGAAGCCCTTTCCACAATGTTCAAAACCTGGTCAATATGCGTCGAAATGCGCGTCGAACAGCGTTGAACGCCGGGCAGCAAAGGCAGGTTATCATCATCTCAACATCGGCTCATCATCCCGACGGAGTTTCTTTCCACACGCGATCTGGCGGCAGCATTGGGCCTTTACCGGTTTTCAACAAATCCACTGCACCTAATACTGATACCTCTATATCTAGAGAGAGCTGGGAATAAGAGTACGTAGGCGTTGGGGATAAACTTGGTCATGGAAGAATTCGCACTTCAAGCGCTCGATGAGGCATCCGCGCAAGGCACCGGTTATGCCGACGTCCGGGCAATTCGTCAGCGTGTTGGCTGGGTGGGCAGCCGTGATGGCGCCCTGCATGAAGTGGGGGAGGATCGGAATACCGGTTTCGGGGTGCGGGTGCTGGTGAACGGGGCCTGGGGATTCGCCGCCCATACCGGGCTGAACCGCAATCAGATTGGGCCGGTGGTCAGAGCGGCGATAGAGGCCGGCCGGGCCGCGGCGACGATCAATTCCCGGGCGGTGGAGCTGGCGCCGAATCCGCCTGCGGTGGCGACCTACCGCACGGCGGTGCAGCGCGATCCCTTTGCCGTCTCGCTGGAGGAGCAGCAGGCACTGGTATTGGCGGCGGAACAGGGACTACGCGCCCACGGCAGTGTGCGTACCAGCCGCGTCATGCTGCTTCGGTATCTCACCGAAAAGGTGTTCTGTTCCTCGGAGGGTGCTCGGATCCGGCACGAGGTTACCGAGTGTGGCGGCGATCTCTTCGCCCTGGCCACCGGCGACGGAAAGCCGGCCCGCCGTAGCTTTGAGAACTATGGCCAGGCCGGATGGGAATACGTGGAGCGGCTGAACCTGCCACGGGAAGCGGCGCGCGTCGGCGAGGAAGCGGCTGGGCTGTTGACCGCACCGTACGTCCAGGCTGGAACCACCGACGTGGTGCTTGGCTCCAGCCAGCTGGCCCTGATGGTTCACGAAACCTGCGGCCATCCCAGCGAGCTGGACCGGGTGCTGGGCTTTGAAGACGCCTTCGCCGGCGGCAGCTTCCTGCAGCCCTCCGATCTGGAAAGGCTGCGATACGGCTCGCCGCACGTCAACCTCTCGGCCGATTCCACCCTGCCGGAGGGCCTTGGCACCTTTGGCTACGATGACGATGGGGTCGCCGCCCAACGTTTTCCGCTGGTACGCGACGGCATCTTTTGCGGCTACCTCTGCTCGCGTGAAACCGCGCCGCTGATCGGCTGGGATCGGAGCACCGGCTGCTCCCGTGCCGACGGCTGGGGACGGGTACCCATCGTCCGCATGGTGAACGTCAGCCTGGAAGCCGGGACCATTCCGCTCGACGATCTGATTGGCGAGGTGAAGGATGGTCTGTATCTCGATACACCATCGAGTTGGAGCCTGGACGACAAGCGACTGAACTTTCACTTTGGCGTGGAATATGGCCGGGAGATCAAGAACGGCAAGCTGGGCGATCTTCGTCGAGGCGCCACGCTGCAAAACATCACGCCGCGCTTCTGGGGCAGCTGCGACGGGGTGGCGACGCCGGACGCCTGGCGGCTCTGGGGCCTGCTGTCCTGCGCCAAGGGCGAGCCGCTGCAGAGCCTGCACGTGGGGCACGGCGCGGCGCCGGCGCGCTTCAGACGGCTTGGGGTGGGAATGGAGCAATGATTGGGAAGGACGCGCTGCTCACCACCCTCTCCGCGGCATTGAAAAGCAGCGGCGCCGATCAGACCGAGATCGTCGTCGAGTCGACCCACCAGGGCGTAAGCCGCTATGCCGGCTCGCAGCTCCACCAGACCACCGTGCTGGACGATCTGACCGTCGGCGTGCGCGCCGTGGTGGGTCAGGCTGTGGGTCAGGCCATCGGCAATAGCTTCCGCTCGGAGGACCTGGCTGGGTTGATTGAGCAGGCCAGGGCCGTGGCCCGGATCAAAGAGCCCAATCCGGAGTTCGTCTCTCTGGCCGAGGCGGAGCCGGTGGAGGCCGTCGAAGGGTTCGACGCCGAGACCGCGTCCATGAGCGCCGAGGCGCGCGCCCAGGCCATCGGGACCATCCTAGCCTGTAGCGCCGAGCGCGGCTGGACCGCTTCCGGTACCTACCTCACAGAGGGGCGTGAGCTGGCTGTGGTCAATTCACTGGGCGTCGCTGCCTACGCGCCCAGCTCCATGGCCTTTCTGCGTGCCCTGCCGGATAGTGGCCGAGGCACCGGCTATGCCGACGCGCTCTCGCACCGCGCCGCCGACCTCGATCCGATCGAGGTGGCGCAGCGCGCCATGGCCAGGTGCGAGTTGAACCACGATCAGCGAGAGATCGCGCCCGGTGAATACGAGGCCATCTTCGAGGATCTGTGCGTAGCCGAAGCCTTGTTCTATCTGGCTCGTTATGGCTTTAGCGGCCGTGCCTTCGAGGAGGGCACGAGTTTCATGTCCGGCCGGCTGGGGGACCGCGTCACCGGAGAAAACGTCACTATCTGGGACGATGGGACCGATCCACGCGGTCTGGCAGTGGCAGCGGATTACGAAGGGGTGCCCAAGCGGAAGACGCCGCTGATTGGCGCCGGGGTGGCGCAGGGGGTGACCTACGATAGCTACACCGGCCATCGCGCCGGCCGGCGATCCACCGGCAACGCCGCCGGACGCGACCTCACCGCCTTCGAGCCAGTGCCGCCCAACATCTTTATGGCCGGTGGCGACGCATCCATCCAGGATATGATCCACGCCACCACACGCGGTCTCCTGCTGACGCGCTTCCATTACACCCACGGCCCCGATCCTAAGCGTGTAGTGATGACCGGCACCACGCGCGACGGTACCTTCCTGATAGAGAACGGCGAGATCATGGGGGCGGTGAAAAACTTGCGGCTCACCCAGTCCGTCCCCGAACTATTCGAGGGCATCGAGCTGCTGGGCAAGCCGCGTCTCTGCCGCGACTGGTGGTGTATCAATGGGATGGGCCGCCTCAGCTATGTCTGCCCGCCGATCAAGGTGCGGCGCGCGGTCTTCAGCAGCGGCACGCTGTTTTAGCGTCGAACAGACCTTTTTCACCCAAGCACCAGGAGCGTTTCATGACTCACGACGGCACTCCCACGCGACTGCAATTTTATTTCGATCCACTCTGTCCCTTCGCCTGGTTGACCTCGCTCTGGATACGCGAGGTACGGCGTTACCGGCCCATCGAGGTGGAATGGAAGTTCTTCAGCCTGGCTGGAGAGGAGGAAGACAAGTGGCAGGGCCCCTTACGCATCGTCGCCCTGGCGCGACGAGAGGGTGGCAACGAGATGGTGGATCGCACCTATCTGGCGCTGGGCCGCTTTGCGCACGAGCAGCCCGACTCGTTCGACCAGATCGACGTCCTGGCCGATGTCATCCAGCCATACCTGGCGGCGGTGGGACTGGACCCCTCTCTGGCGCCACGCGCCCTGGAGGATCCGTCAACCTTCGACGAAGTCCTGGCCGAGCATCGTGAGGCAGCGCAGCGACTGGGCGCCTTTGGCGTGCCCTGGCTGATCGTCGGCGAGGACCAGATGGGTTTCTTCGGCCCGGTCATCGGCCAGTCGCTCAAAGGGGAGGAGGCAGTGCAGCTGTGGGATCACTTCCAATGGGTCGGCACCCGTCCCTATCTCTACGAACTGAAACGCGGCCGCAAAACCATGCAGGACCTGGCCGGCCTCTCGGCTGACTTTATTGATGAGGTCCCGGCAGTACGGTAGTGAGTGGGACGTAAATAAACCGGTTTCATGAGGAAGGGAAGCAGGTGCAACGTGCAAGGGTGCTTAGAAAGGTATCATGGAAATGTCACTGCGTAGGAGCGTAATAGCTGTCAGCCTGATGATTGCGGGTCTCGCACTATGGATCGCGATGGCGAGTGGAGCCATCGGGAATGAGAGTCACGGGGCGGCACACGCCCCATCATTACAAGATCCTACCTATGCGGCATGCGTCAACAGCGGCACGATTATCTGTAACCCAGCGGCAAACCAAACGGACGTAGCTGAAAACCCAGTGGGCCGGCCACCCAATCCCCACGCGCGTATGATGTCGCGCAACGATGCAATCGCGTTGGCACGTCAGTCAGCGGCAAGCGACTACACATCGGCAGCGCCGGCATCCGCGCCAGTGTTTGCGCGGATGGTGACGGAAAAGGAATATGAAGCCCTCCAACCAGGCGGAGTGGATCACTTTGCAAATCAGCAGCGGCTCTTCTGGGTGGTCACCGTCCATGCCCCCACGGCAGCGGCGGAGCGGATACTACAGCATTATGACGTGTACACGGTGCAAATCGATGCGGAGACGAGTCAGATTTACAGTGTCTGTCTTGGGTGTGACGCTATCCGGTCGTAGCGTCTAGAGTAAGTGAGTGAACTTGGGTGGCCCAGCGCGGTCAAGTTGGGCGCTGAAGGATCCGACAACCTTGGCCGAGATTCTGGCCGAGCATCGTGCGGCTGGGCACGTTTGGCGTGCCCCGGCTGATCGTCGGGGAGGACCAGCAGGGCTTCTTCGGCCCGGTCACCGGCGAGTCGCTCAAAGAGGAAGAGGCCGTGCAGCTGTGGGATCACTTGCAATGGGTCGGTACCCGGCCCTACCTCTACGAACTGAAACGCAGCCACAAAACCATGCAGGACCTGGCTGATCTATCCGCCGACTTCATGCCGAGGGTCCCGGCAGCGGGGCCGCGCGGGTGATTTCTGGGCTTAATGCGAGATTTGATGGTCCCATCAGCCGCAGGCCGACGTAGCGTTCTGGCCGTAGGTGGACTTGCAGAGCAGAGGTCCTGAGCGGTCGAAGACGGTGGGAACCACATGGGTGCGCCGGTACATGATCCACTCAACCTCCTGGTTAATGAATGTCAGACCCCCAATCCGGATCGAGTCGACGTACTGCTGCTCGCCAAGCAGCGCAGTGGTCTGCGCATTGAAGTCCAATTGGTACCGCATATGAGCGTGTTCGATATGGGGTAGGGAATGTTTGGCGCATAGACGCCGCGTTGGTGCAGATCCTGGCCGAGGCTACTCGGGTGGGAGGTACCATGAAGGGCACTGCAACGAACGTCACTGGCGGTAACATGGAAGGAATGCTCGGCGTGGTGCAGTCATAACCGATCGGAGCGAGCATTGTTATCGAAGCTTTTACGGAATCCCACGCTTTTCGCCGTGCTCAGTGTCTTGCCGACGGTTTCGAGACTGCTGCGTCTGCCGATGATGGCCGCGATAAGAAAAGACTCTGGTGGGCCGACGGTACCAGTGCGATCTCGGTTTGGTCGCTTCCTGGGCGCGCTTCAAGTATTCGTGCTTGTCGGGAACATCTACGACATATGGCATAGCCGAAAGCACTCGAATCGTGATCAATGAGAACAGTTGGTAGACGGTCAACCACGTCGCCTGAGCTATCTACCAAACAGGAGTCACCATGCCGGAATTCAGCACCGTTCACCACATCAATCTCTCGGTTACCGACCTGGCCCGCAGCGCCGCCTGGTATGCGGAGGTACTGGGACTGACCAAGGGCTGGGAGATGGACGATACGGAAGGTCGAGGCCGGAAGGTGGTGCTGCTCCAGGCCGGCAGTCCTTTCCGCCTGGTACTGTCCCACCACCAGGCCAACGATGGTCAGCCGTTCAGCGAGTTCCGGACCGGATTCGATCACCTGGCCTTCACGGTCGCCGATCGAGCGGAGCTGGAAGCGTGGGAGCGTCGCCTGAAGGAAATGGGGGTCGACCGTTCGCCCATCAAGGAGGGCGCGACCGGCTGGATGATTGTCTTCCGCGACCCGGATAACATCCAGTTCGAGATGTATACGCAGGGGAAGTAAGGCCGCTGCGTGGACGTGAGGCGGGTCCCGCTTCCTTTAGAGGGGGCGCGAGGGCAGGAGGGCCGCTGAGCGACCAGTGGCACTAGCTGGACGACGATAGGAAGCCGTTCGTTCTGGCGTGCGAATCGGAATAAGGTGGACCGAAAGACCCTCGTCGATTTGAATCGCGAGCATTCGGTCGATCACCAGATCAACTACCTCATCCGGATCATCGACATCAACCGTAGCAATGATGTGCGTCGCCTCCGGGTCGTCCGCTCCTGGGCTGATTGCAAACGATGCCTCTGGATACGCTTGGACAACCAGGGCAGTCAGCTCGTGGACTGCGCCACGCCCGCGAGGATCAAGGGATGCCTCATATGCGCTCGGTTCCTGCTCGCTGCTCATCACCCGTGACGCCCTTGCTCGTGAATTGCCTCAAGCATACTGATGTTGAATCATAGTTGAATTATACGGCCAATCGATCAACTAGTCAATCGTGGTAACGATACAAGGGGTACTCCTTATGACCCGCGTATCGAATTTAGCCGCCAGCCCAGAAGTCGCGGACCATTCCCAGATACTGGCTAAGCGGTCGGTTAGCATCGACGATCCGCTTCCGGAGAGAGGACGCCTCGTACAGTTTCTCCATGCGCTCCTGCTCGTCCACGAAGTACCGGTGAATATCTTCGGGCGTCTTCCCGAAACGCCGGGCATAGCCTTGGCAGAAGGCTGCGCGTTCCGGCTTCTCGAACAGCCGGCTCCGGATGGTCTCAGGACTCACCTTGAGGAAGAGGAGTTTGCCGCCTACCCGTGCGAGCACCGCATCCAGGGTCGCAACCTCCTCCCACTCCAGCCCTCGCCTCACGCAGTGGGTGAGATGCAGCGTGTCGACCACGATCCATGGTTGCGGCATGTCACCCTGCGTTGCCGCCTCTACCAACCAGGACAGGTAGCCGCCGATCGTGTGGAGATGGGCGAAGGTGTCGTCCCTGGTGAGCATGCCCGCATCTTCCGCCGGGTTGAGTGGTCCCCCGGTATGGTCCTGCGTCAGGCTCACCAGCGTCCTGATCTCGCGGACTGGCGCAGACCTCACGTGGTCGCGCACCAGCGCATCAATCAGGGTTGACTTCCCTGAGGTTGGAACGCCTTCGATGAGAAAGAGGTGACTGGCCGGATGAGTGGCTTCCATACCTCACTACTGTACAAGCCTGGCAGCCTTCTGTTTGCTGCTGCTGAATGCCTGCCACTCCGCGTCCTCTACTCTGTCAGTGAATGCTATTTCCCCCGCCCGACCGCATTCTTGCAGCTCTGCGGATAGCTCACGTCCCCTGGGAGACGCAATTAGAGGAACCGCTCAGGAGACAGAGTGCTCCCTGACGCGCTTCGCCCGGAACTGCACCTCCAGCTCGACATCGAGCGCCTGCGCCACTCGGTCCAGGGTGCTTAGTCGCGGCTCGACACCACCCGCCTCCAGGCGAGCAACCACTGACTGCGGCAGGGCCATCCGCTCCGCAAGCTCCTGCTGCGACAGCCCTCGCGCGATCCGCCAGCGGCGGACTTCCTCCCCCAGTCGAAACGCGCGCGCCGCGGCGTCGTACGCCTGCTGTGCCTCTGGCGCTGCGAGCCGCTCCGCTTGCAGTTCGTTCCACGTTCGCCGGCTCATTCGATCATTCCTCCGCCCTATGCCCTTCTCGGACGCAACGTTCCATTAGGAGGACCGACAGCTTGCGTTACACGGCGAGATGCTCACCAAAGGCTTCCCGAAAGCTGTCGTACCGCCGTTGATGTTGTCGAGCATACTCTCCAAAACCATTCGCCATGAACCACGTGATCCAAGCCTCGCTGGTGTAGCTGATCGCCCGCGGCAACCAAACAACCTCCTGGTCCGTCAGCCTTCTCACCCTCTCGTAGCCCTGCTTCGCCGCGCGCATCAGCTCAGGCTCGATCGCCTCCTCGCCCGTTGCCGAGGACACAGCCATCAGCATAACGGCAAGGTCGATGATGTACAGATTCTCTCCCGCCTCCTCGAAATCCAGGATCGCGATCACGCGATCGCGCTGAAGTGGATCGACCAGAACGTTGCCGCTGTGCAAATCGCCGTGGATGATGCCTCTCGGTAAGGGTTGATCGAGGAGGGCACGTGCCCACTCCGTATTGACGCCCGACATCCCAGGGTTCAACAAGCCTGCCTCGTTCGGGTTCGGGCACGCCACCACAGACGTATGGAACAGGGCAAGGTGCCGGCCAATGTCTGAGACGAGGTCTGCGCTCATCTGACGTGGGGTAACGCCGTCAATCTTCTCAGAGATCACCGCGTTGATGTTGTTGTGGCATCGGTAGAGATACTCGCCATTTCTGCTCCGTAGATAGTGCGGAGACCCGACCCCGGCCTGCCGAAGCTGCTGTTGAATAGCGACATCGCTCGCTATGTTCTCAGGAGCCTGGGTCACCAAGAACTTAACGACAAAATCGCCGTGGTCGGCGCCCACCAGATAATTGTGGTTCGCAAGTCCGTTGTTGATCGGAGTTATCGCCTCGGAGCTACCGACCCCGAAAAACGACAACACTTCTGGAATGCTATCGGCCTCGATCTCAGAGCGTTGCTTCATAGCCCTATCGCCCCTTGATGCGCCACGCATTCGTCGGGCTTATTGAAGCACACGCATCCTGCCAGTGCTTGATATCGTGCATGATCGCCAGCGTCCATGCCACATCAACAGCGCGCGAGGCAGCATGAGCGCGAGCCTGTTCAATGTCCGGCAGTGACACGACCCACCCACCCATGGACCAGAGAGATTGGCGAGCGATTGCCGCTGGTAGCGCTCGTCGCTCAGCCAGGGTGAGATGGTCTGTCAGGCCACCATCGTAGGCATCAATCAGGGTGCGCAGCTGTTGGATACGCGCGTCCGAGACCCGATCGCCGCCAATCGACGAGTTTGCAAAGTATAGCGTGAGGGCGAGATCATCGATGCGCAGACGTTCGCCCATAAAGTCCAGGTCAGTGACGAGCACCACAGCGCCGCCACGGAACAGCACATTGTTATCCCAAAAGTCGCCATGCACCAACTGCCTCGGAAGATGCGACACAGAGCCGCCCTCGATCTCATGGACCAGGTGAGCCAGTTCCTCGGAGGACGCGGCCAGTTCGAGTTCGTCCGCCGTTGGGTTCCATGACCTCATGCGCCGCACGCCCCGTGCGGCGCCGGCCAGCGCGTGTTCGGGTTCAATGTGATTGGCGAATCGAGGATGACGTCCTGCCGCGCTCACCCTGGTGGTCTGTAGGAGGGAATGCGTTCGCCCCAAATACGGAAGGCCGGTTTCGAGACGATGCCAGGTATTCATGTTCGCATCGTGCTCAACGTAACGCTCCACCTCCATCACCTGACCATTGACCACGATAGACGCGTAGCCATCCTTGGTGGGCACGAGTTGCGGAGAGGGCACGCCGCCAGCGGCAAGCTGACGGCGGACGAATTGAATATCGGCGAGCCGTGCCGGGCTTGTGTGCAATCCATGGACTCGAGCCACGTATCGGCCCTCAGACGTTTCGATCAGAAGATTAAGAGTGAACGATCCTCCAAGATCTTGGGCGTCCGCAGTCGGATGCAATCCGAAGCGATCGCGCAAAACGTCTATGATCTCTGGCGATGGGTTTGGACGCGGCCCATGCTGATCCAGGGACATACCGTCAATTGCCTCCAATCGCATGGTTAAGGGCGGACCGTGTGGTTGTCGCCGCGCCGCATCACCAAACAACCGTTCCTACGCATTGCGGTGTGAAACTGCCCGCTCATGAAAGGAGGCCTACTGACTAGTCTGGGGCTGGAAGTCTGGCGCCACGTACCGCCGGTTGACGAGCGGCCAGAGCGCCTGCGCGTCCAGTGAGTCCCAGCCCTCTCGGTTGATCAGGGTTGCAACCTGACGATCCAGGTCCAGCCGCATCACCGTCGTTTCCCGGCTGCGACCGTGTCGGTCGGCCGCTGGATACGTTCCGCGTAATCGGATCGTCGCGATCGGCAGGCGGCTGCTGTACAGGTTGCGCAGCATGAGGTACACGTCACTGGCCGCGCCATTCCCCACCGTCCCTTCCGACAGGTCGTTGTTGATCGACCAGGTGATGGTAAGGATCACCTGATGGGGATGGGACACGTCTCGCTGCACGCCGGCCAGGCGATAGCGCTGGACCCCGCGGTCGCTCGGTCCCAGGGATGACGTCAGGACCACGTCGATTTTGTGCGCAAGCGTGCCGGTGCGCGGGACGGCTATGGCGGGGGCGCCAAAGCCATCCGCGCCGACATCAGTGACAATCCGGATCAGAAAAAGAAGCTGACCGAAAAGAACCACCGCTACCACCAGTCCAGCGCAGAGCCGGCCAAACGTCGGGTGGAAGTGACGCTGCTGCACTGGTGGCTCGAGCCGCCGGGAATATGCCATGAAGGATTAGGGGGACTGGTCCTGCGGCGCCGCCGGCCAGATTGGTCCGGTGCTGTATACCTGGCTGTACTTGGGTAGATTCTTGAGGAAGCCGATGTTGCGTTCAAAGTTCTCCTGGCTCCGTGCCCAGGAGGCAAAGCGGGCCTGATCGACCACCTTCAGTTGGGCGTGCATCTTGGCATGCCAGAGACCACAGAGTTCGTTGCAGATCACCCAGTTGTGCCCATCTGGCGTACTGGTGGCCGTATGCCGCGCCAGTAAATATGCCTGGTTCGACACACCGGGCACGGCATCCTCTTTAATATCGTAGTCGTAAATCCAGAAGCTGTGTACCACGTCGAGCGAGGTGATATCGAAACGTACCGGCGTCTCGACCGGCACCTCCAGGTAGTTCGTCTCCATGCCGCCGTAGCTGGGATAGCGGAAGGTCCATTGCCATTGCTGACCGACCACCTGAACCACCAGCAGACGGGGCCGCGTGGCCACCGTGTGGGTCTTGGTCACCTTGCCGTGACGCAGCGTGTGGGCCGAGACCAGCGGCGCCTCGGGCACCGTGGTGATCTCGTGCAGCGTGAAGGTGCCCCAACCGGCCAGGAAGAGCACGATGACAAAGCTGATGGCTGCCCAGAGAAAGAGAATTGGCTGGCTATCCGGTCGGTCCGGTACATCGTCCGCGCCAACATCGGGCCGGCGCCGGAACACGATGAGATTGTACACAAACAGCACCCAGACAAAGACGAAGACCGGAGCGCCAACGTAGAACAGCATGTAGAGCGTCTGGTGCTCGCCCAGCGCCTGCGACGACCCGGCGGGAGAAGGAATAGGAAGGATACCGACCAGCACTTCGACGATGGCCGAAACTACGATCCAGATCGCCGTGATCCGTACCCCGTGATTGACGCTTCGCATCTATCCCTTCCTTACTATGAACGTTGGTTTTGCACGCATCTCCGCTGGCCTCAACCGACCGAGATAATACCATCCATGTAGCCAACCTCTTGCATTGGCCCGCTGAACCCATAGAGACCGGAGCCGCAGGGCACGATACACTGCCACCGGAAGACGCCGGCGCCCTGCGTGCGGAAGGTAAACTTCATGGTCTCAAACGAACCCGGCTTGGCGTTGCTCGCGATCCCCCGCATGGGCACGGTCACACCCAGGTCTGGGATGGTAAAGGTGTGCGAGGTGACAGTCGGGTCCATGACCTGGAGTGGCTTGCCATTCACGTATTCCACACCGCCAACCGTCCCCTGAACTTGCGTGAAGAACGTGTTACGCAAGGCTGTCTGGCTATCGTAGTTATGGATGATGATGGTAACCAGGCCATGGGCCGGCACGTGGAAGATGGTGCCCGGCGATTTGCCGTCTGGCGTCTGATAGCCGAGCCAATCGGCGTGCGGTCCGGTACCGACCTGCTGCACGATATTGAGCGCCAGCGTCGCATGTGGCTGCCCGTTCACGGTACTGAGCTTCACGTATTTATTCACATTGACGCTTGACCCGTACGCCGGCTTATAGGTCAAGCTCAGCACATAGAGAATAGTCAACAGCAGAATAGCGACTGTCCCCACGGCGACCAGGATACCGGCTCGTTTATTACCTGTGCGTGCAGTGTTCATAACAACCTCCTTGTTCGGCGAAAACTTCTCAGGGGAAACGCGCCGTGTCACTGGTCCGTGGGACGGCGGCTACACGATACGGAGGGGTGACTGCCGCTTCCTCTTCACCCAGCCACTTGAAGAAACACACCACGAACGCGGCGCCAAACAAAAACATGACCGGTACCCACATGATCGCCCCAGCCAGCTGTTGATCGGTCAGCGCCGACATACCGTACGGGCGGGGATGAATAGAGGCGTACGGCGCAAAGAGCGCGCGCGGCGCGAAGACAAAATACATAGCGAGAAAGTTGCTGGAAAACGCGGCCAGGATCACATAGCCGGATCGCTGCAGATAACTGAGCCGCGTATGGATCATGCGCTGATCGACCACCTGGCTCCAGAACAGGAATCCAAACCCCAGGAAACACAGGTGCTCACAATCGTGCACAACCTGATTGCGCAGGGTGAGCGTGAAGAGCCAGTTCCAGTGCCAGATGTAGAGGTCGGCCAGAAAGAGAAACAGGATCTGACGAGGCCCGTTGAGCCAGCTGAACGCTCGTCCCAGCCGGCGCAGCACGAGGTGATGCGCCAGAGCGGAGAGAGCCGGCCGGCGCACCGCGAGTGGCACCCCATGCAGGATTGGGACCCCAGCATCACCGAGGGCCAGCAAGGGCGCGGCCAGCATGATGAGCAGCACATGCTGGGTCATGTGCACCCAGAAGAACTGTTCGACATGGGCATCGAGTGGAGACTCCAGCGCCACGAAGACCGTGCATAACCCGGCATAGAACGCCACCGCTTGCCAGCGACGTCGGGTTCGTCGAGCGCCCACGATGGTCAGCGCGCCGTGCAAGCCGCGGGCATAGAGCGCGCCGACGAGTAGCACGCCAATCACCACCGGGAGATCGAACGACCACTCAGTAACGAGCATCTGCCAGGTCACGGGCGCTGCCTCATGAGATTGGGAAGAACGGCTGCACGTACAGCGCCAAAAAGTTCAACAGAGCAATGGCGGACATCCAGCCCCAGAATTCACCGAACGCATCGATCGCCGCCCCGTTCTCACTAAACCGACCGAGACGGGAACGATTGGTCAGGCCCAGGAGGATGACCACGGCGACCACCAGAAACGCGGTGTAGACGCCCTCGATGCCGACAAAGACGCTGGCATACCCGCCATCCTGCAAGCTGAAGCCCGGCCTGTGCAGCTCAGCGATATGCAGGATCACAGCGACCAGACCAAGCAATCCGGCCACGGCCAGCGCTAGGGTCATCCTGGCATGGTTGCGGCGATACAAGCCGGTCCACTGCCCCCAGAAATACACCAAGCCGCTCACCAGAATGAGCGCCACTTCAGCAACGCCCAGGGCCGCGGCGGGATGCTGGACCGAGGAGGGGCGCCACAGTCCGCCCTGGTTGATGAGCTGCAAATACACCAACGCGAAATAAAAGCTGGCAAAAAAGAAGGAAAACGAGACACACACCGCCCGTACCGCGAGCAGCGTCAGACGATCATCAATGGTGCGCGTGCGCCCCAGCGACGCGGTGGCCGCCCCCGCGGCCGCGTCGAGCACATCACTGTTGGAAGTAGACATTGCGCCCTCCCCTTACTGGCCCGCCGACGCGGCGCCCGATGAACTCTCGGAGGGTTTAAGAATAGCCATCGGTCGGTTTTCATGGACACCATAGCGGAACGGCCCGGACACCACCAGCGGAATCTCTTCAAAGTTATCGACCGGGATCGGCGTGGCCGTCATCCACTCCAGGCTGCGTGACTGCCAGGGATTTTCAACCGAGACCTCGCCCCAGATCCAGGAGTACACCAGATTGGCCAGGAAGGGCAGCATTGATGCGCCCAACAGATAGGCAAACAGGGTTGCTATCACATTGGTGGTATGGAGGTACGAGAAATACGAGTAGTAGCGTCGAGACATGCCCTCCAGGCCGACGATGGTGAGCGAGATAAAGGTACCGTTGAAACCGATGAACATGGTCCAGAAGTGAATCTTGCCGAGCGTCTCGTTCATCATTTTGCCGGTGATCTTGGGGAACCAGAAGTAGACGGCGGCGAAGAAGGCGAAGAAGGAGGCGCCCATCAGCACGAAATGAAAGTGTGCCTGGACGAAGTAGCTGCCGTGTAACTGAATATCGGCGGGCACATCCGACAGAAAGATGCCGGTGAACCCACCCAGCAAGAAGTTCGGAAAAAACGCCAGGGCAAACATCATGGGAACCGTGTAGCGGATTCGAGCCCCGAAGAGGGTTCCCAACCCCGCCAGGAAAATGATGCCGGTTGGGAAGGAAATCATCTCGGTCGAAAACATGAAGAAGGGACGCAGGCCGGGCGTGAGCCCGCTGACAAAGAGATGATGCTGCCAGACAAACCAACTCAACAGCCCAATGCCGAACATCGAGGTCACCGCCGCTCGGTACGAATAGAGCGACTTCCGAGCAAAGACCGGCAAAATATCCAAGACAATGCCGAAGCCAGGCACGGCCAGAATGTAGACCTCCGGATGCCCAAAGGTCCAGAACAGATTCTCATAGAGGAATGCGCTACCGCCCTGTATCGGCACGAAGAAGCCGGTGAGGAAGGAGCGATCAAACGCGACCATGATCTGTACCGCGGCCATGATGGGAAAGGCCAGCCAGGCCAGGATCGACCCCACCACAATGCTCCAGACGGAAACCGGCAAGCGCGACCAGGTCATGCCGGGCGCACGCATAAAGAGCACCGTCGCCAGGATATTGATCGCGGCTGCAACGATAGAAGCAGAAGCCAGCAGCCAGGTCACGATATAGGCGTCCTGACCGGCATGCGCTTGATCGGCCAGCGGCGCGTAGCCGGTCCAGCCGGTGGGAAAGCCGGCAAAGATGAACGCGGTGGGGAGAATCAGACCGCCCAGCAGGAACAGCCAGAAGGACAGTGCTTCGATTCGGGGATAGGCCATCCGTTTGGCGCCGATCATCAGCGGGATGAAGTAGTTCCCGATCGGTCCGATGATGACGCTACTGGTCACGATCAGCATACCCACGCTATGCTCACCGACCAAGGTCAGATAGTCACCGGGAGACACCAGCCGTCCATTCGGCGTAATCAGTTCGGTGCGGATCAGCATGGCGTTGAAGCCGGCAATGCAGAAGAAGACGAGCACGCCAACCAGATACTGCATGCCGACCACCTTGTGGTCGAGGGTGAGGCGGAAGTAGCGGGAGGCGCCGGCCCCCACCCCGTAATCCCACAGTTGCTCTTCAGGAGTAGCGCGATGACCCAGTAGCCACTTAATCGGGTAATTAAAGTACCCCAGGCCAATGAAGTACCCGATGATCGCGGCGAAGTAGGAGAGGAAGAGGATCTGATTGACTTCGAGGCCAAAGGTGATATTCAAAGGACCACCGTCTCGCCCCAACACCCACTCAAAGAAGACGAAGGCGATCACGGCGCCGAGAATGGCGGTCAGCACGTTGGGTCTCAGCCAGGCCGATCGGCCCTGCCTGAGAACCGAGGTACTTCCTACGGTCGCCTCCACGCTGCGCCTCCTCTACTCCTATTCAGTTAGCGTATCCATGGCGTGAATACCACGCCGCGGCGCCAGAACCGTGGGAAGCAGGGTTGCACCCGCTTCCTGGCGCGCCCTTCCGCACTGTTATCCTACTCCAAGTCGCGCCCCGCATGCATTACCTTTCTCTGAACCCAATAGATAGTCCCCGGTCGTAGCGGTGGGTGAGGAGTACTGTCTCCGCCTGTCGATCCTTGGTCGACCTGCTTACCGTTGCCCTGCGAGCGCGCGAACGCTTTCGGCCAGCTGCCTCGGGATAAACGGCACCGCGTCGGCCACGCGAATCGAGCCGCGTTGATCGAGCAGATAGACCGCCGGGGTGTGCACAATGTCGCCACGGCTTGGCTGCACCTGAATGCCGTACTCGGCCCAGACCGGCGCCAGGCGCCGCTGCGTTCCGAACAACCAGCGCCAGGGACCGGTAATGCCCGCTTCGCGAGTGAAGGTACGCGCGCTACCGGGAGTGTCATGCGCTGGGTTCACGCTGATGATCACCAGATGCAGTGGCGAGTGCGATCCCAGGAGTCGCTGGGTAGCGGCCAGGGCGCGACCGGCGACCGGGCACTCCTGGACACAGTGTGAATCCAAAAAGGTAATGGCTACCACCTGACCGCGCAAACTGCGGGTACTGACGCCGGCGCCGGTCTGGTCGTGCAACGCAAAGATGGGTGCGGGATGGATGCCCGCCTGGAATACCTCGGTACCGCGAAGAACTGCCACGGGCGCCGCCGCACGGGATGACGTGGCAGGCCTCAGTCGTATGGCGACGAATACCATCACCATCGAGAGCGAGAGCAAGACAAGCAGGATTCGCCGCATACATCAAGCCTTTTCATTCCGGATCGGTCTACCGGAGGCGAGGCGCCGGCCACCCAGGATGAGATAGAGCGGCTTATTGTAGACTACCCCTTTACCCATCGAGAACTGCAGGACAAGGAGTGCCAGGCAGAGACAGCTGGTGACCAGCAGCCCAGCGCTGACCGGTTGCCGGCCCACAGTATCCACCACCAAGGAAATATTGAGCGAGTACGCGAGTGGGCTGAGCAGACCAACCGCGGCGTGCGGAATCAGATACTTCATGCGATGAACGGGAACGTTGACGGTCAGGATCAGACAGAAGCCCCAGAAGAAGGTCGCCAGAATAATGACGGTGGTCGCCAACGTGGCATAGAAGGCAATCTCAGCCATGAGAATACCGCGGCTGAAAAAGGCTATAGCATTGAGGATACATACCACGACCGCGCAGGGCAAGGCCGTTAAGACCAGGTAGTAGTGCGGGGTGTGCTTACGCCAGTAACGGTAGCGCCTGCGGGCCGGCCCGCTGCTTGGCCGCGGCGTAACGACCACCCGCGGCCTTCTGAGGGGAGACGGTCCGCCCGCATCGTCCATCAGGAGGAACTCCCAAGGAGCGGCTGAAGGTGTGTGGTCAGAAACCGCGGAGAAAGGATTCCTACTTGAACCGCTTGGACGATACCCTGTCGATCGATCAGCAGGGAGGTGGGCAAGCCAGACACATCGTACCGCGCCGACACCGAGCCATCCGCATCGATCACCACCGGGTAGGGAATGTGCAGGCGCCGCGCATAGGCAGCGACACTACTGCGATCGTCCTGACTATCAACACCCAGGACGACCAGCCCGTGCGTCTGAAGCTGCCGGTACCAACCAGCCAGCCGAGGCATTTCGGACTTGCAGGCAGTACACCAGGTTGCCCAGAAGTTGAGAAGAACGACCTTCCCACGGAGCGACTTCAAGTCGCGGGTGGCGCCGGCCAGGCCGGGTAGTGCAAAGGCGGGAGCTGGGTGGCCAACCTGCGGGGCGGGAGAAGCGACACTCCCCGTGGATCCGATCGGTAAACCGGCCAGGATGCGCACGTCTCGTTCCAGCCACGCCGCATCGGGATCGCCGCCCATCAGCACCCGACGGCGGCCCTGAGGGTCGATCACATAGGTGACGCTGGTGTGGCCGGCATCCAGCGCCTGGTTGGCGCCGGGTGGAGCGGCATAGACGTAGTAGGCGTGCCAGATGGCCAGGAGTTGTCGACGTGATGCCGTGAGATAGGTCCACCGGCGCAGCATGCCATGCTCTCGCGAGAAGCGCTGGACTGCCGGCCGGCTATCTCCCGCCGGATCGGTACTCACCGCCAGGATAGCGACGTGTTTCCCGGCTGGGCCAAGATCGGCGCTGAGGCGACGCAGCTTGTCTGCCACGCGCGGGCAAATCTCCTGGCAGTGCGCTTCCAGGAAGGTAAGAGCGACGGCACGGCCACGGAACTGGGCCAGAGTCGCCCGCCGTCCAAACTGATCCACCCCCTGAATCGGTGGCGCCGGGTCGCCCTGGAGGATGGTTCCTTCCAATTTCGCAGCAGGCGCCGTGGAAGCCGGGTGGAAGCCGCCACGTGGTATCAGCAGAACAGCAATGCCCAGCAGAGCAATCGCGATGATCCCGATCAGGGGCGCCCTGTTCACTCTCGTTCAGCTTTCGCTTAGCAGCCGGTTGACCATCATAGTTGGATCATAGCGCGGAACTCGCGCTTCACGCATGCTTGCTCGATCGTGTGGCGTACCGTCATGGGTGTGGTAGTCGGCCATAGATCACCCGCGGTCCGGAGCCGCCGGCTGTCCCAGGTCTTGGGCCGGCGCGAACTGGGCCAGGAACGCCGAGATATCATGGTCGGAGCAACCAAGCGACCGTAACTGATCCTTGGTGTCCTGACCAGACGGCGGCACGTAGGCCACCAGAGCATGTACCTCGGCCCTGTTGCTTTGCGCCGGCTGCAGGGTGTAGGCGCCGGCCGCGGCCGGCACCAGCAGGGACGCATAGGCGGGTAGGGTTACCACCTCAGCGCTCTCGCCCAACCGGATGCTGAGCGAATGGTCGAGGGCAGCCACCGCTACCGCGCTCTGGTGCGTCGACAGCTCTCTGGGTCGAGCTGCGTCGATCAACTCCTGGCAGAAGTACTCGCCGGCGATGAGCATGGTGCGGCCGCTGCCAGGGAGGCTGAGCGGTTGAATGGGGCCGCGCGTCCAGCGATGGTAGTCGAGCACCTGCCTGGCCTGGTCGACATGCAGCCGGCGCGTCTGGCCGGAGGCATCCCGCCGGTTCCAATCGTAGATCCGATAGGTCACATCGCTGGTTTGCTGCAGTTCGCAGACGCCGATGCCTGCCCCGATGGCATGGACCGTACCGGCGGGAATATAGACCACATCGCCGGCTTTGACCGGCAAGGAACGCAGCACCTGATCGAGTTCGCCGCTCCGCACCAGCTCGGTGTACTCGTCGGGGCTGGTATCGCGGGAGAAGCCGTAGGTGAGCACCGAACCGGGTTCCGCCCACAGGACGTACCAGCACTCCGTCTTGCCGTGGCGCTGGTGCTCGAGCGTTTGGGCAAAATGATCGTCCGGGTGCACCTGAACGGAGAGCACATCGTGCGCGTCGATGAATTTGGTGAGCAGCGGGAAGAGTTGATCGGGATCGACCTGGCCGGTCAACTCGTGCCCCATGACGGCTCGCAGCTGACCGATGGTCTGGCCCGCGTACTCGCCGTTAATCACCGTATTGTCCTCGTAGATCTCCCACGACTCACCGATGAGCTTGTCGCGTGGCGCATCCTTGCCGAGTCGCGTGGCAAGAAGATCACCGCCCCAAATGCGTTCGTCGAAGCGCGGTTTGATCAGCATGGGATAGAGCATGGTGACGGCTTGCCTCCTGCCAGGTGGTTCTCACTGTTGCACTTCAGCGTACTACCGCGTCCGTTCCACGGGTCGTGCCCCAAGATCGCCGGGCACTATTGGCGGGCCGTTCGGCGGGCAGCATACAGGGCGATCACCATGGGCGCGCCCAACAGTGCGGCGCCGAGCATGCCGCCCTCCAGCCCAATTTGGCTGGCTAGCATACCCATTAGCGGTAGATAGCTCCTGCACGGGTGGCCATAATCATGGGAAACACCGGACCGTAGCAGGTGCCGGCGAGCGTAAGGAGGACCGCCGACGATGTGGTAACGAACGAAAGCGGCGGCCTGAGGTGGGAGTTCCCAAAGAATACGAAGACTTACGGAAGCAACGGTGGTGTAGGGCGTTACATGTCCTCCACGTAGAGCGTTGCATACTACAGTACGACACTGTCAATCCAGGAGGACGGCACCCTCGGTAGGGAAAGGCAAGTCGATATGGACCCGCGGGCAGGCGCCCAACAGCACGATAGGCACAACGCCATTCGAAGCGAAACCCAACTTCCGGCAAAGTATCGAGTCCTGACGATTAGCTCCCGACACATAGGATCGGCTGGGCTATATGCGATGCTGCTTAACGAGCAGCAAGTAGATGTGGTTGCACGCGTAAGCGGTGCGCCAGGCGCCATCGAGGCCGTGGAGAAGCTCGAGCCGGAAGTCGTGTTTGTCCCCAGCGATGTGGACGAGATGAGTGTTGTAGAGCTGGCGAAAGCGCTGCACCAGATGCCCGTGCACTGTAAGGTCGGGGTGTTTAGTCAGGCAGTCGATCATGACCTGGAATTGGCCCTTGGCCGAGAAGAAGTCGACAGCTACATCTTGTGGGATGATGTGGACGCGGAGATACTGGATATTTGCCTTCGCGCGTACCGGAAAAATCTGCGTGTGACCTGCGTGAAGGCAGCAAACGAACTGTTCGCAGGGCCCGAGAGGCGTCAGCGTCTGCGAGAGTCCGGTATCCGATTCGACGCGAGAGAGCTTGGATTGATTAACGCTCGGCTCGGCCCTGCGAGTGCGCAAGATGGACACACCATACCGACCGTGGAGCAAGACGGACCGGCCATCGGGGACATGATTCCAGATATTTGCGCGATTCCTATAAACGGCTCAAAAGAGGTGTCGCTTAGACAGGCGGGGACATGCAGTACTCTGGTTGTCTTTCTATCTCCCATGTGCGAGAGTTGTCAACACGTTGTTGAGTCACTGAATCACCTCGTCAGTTCGTCGAATCGCAGTATTGATCCAGTAGGTATCATGCGTGCTGATGACCCGGCGTGCAGAGCATTTACAAGTGTGTTCCAGCCGCAATTCCCCGTTATCTGTGACGGGACGCGCGAGATCACGTGGGGATTCGACGTGCACCGGAATCCCTTTGGGTTGCTATACGGTAAGGATGGAGCATTGGAGCGGAAGGGAACTTTGCTTGGAGACCAGTATTTAGCGGCATTACTGGGGGATGAAGCGGTGCCCAATGAGTATTGGGACCATGTATTCCCACCGAAGGCTACGCCGCGTGCGGTGAACTCTGCTGAGACGGTCCGGGCGGCCGGGGTATAACGCAAGAATAGGAGGGTGATATGGACCGGATGATTGCTGCACTCAGCGAGCGACTTTCCACACGACGCTCTCGCAGGAGTATGATAGTGGGCCTTGGCAAATTCGCACTCAAGGCCGGAGTTGTGGGAGGGGCACTTGCCTCGGGCTTGGGTCTTGGAGCAGATGTTGCGGAAGCCTTTCCCTACTGTTGCAGCGGTGCTGCGGCCTGTCCGACGGCTTCTTGTCCGCCGAATACTACAGCGACATTCGTAAATGTCTGCTGTTCTAGCACATATAGTAACCCCCAGTATTACTGTTATGATTGCAGATCAAGCAGCAATTGTTATATATGCACCTATGGCGCTTTCCATGCATATAATACCAATCCCGTTTAGTCACGCCGCATTATCGGTAGGGAGGTGATGGAGGTTCTCGATGATCCAGTGCCAGCCGGTGAGGCTAGTGATCCGCTCAGGATCGGCATCGAGTTCCGTCAGGATCGCCTCGACGGCCGCCACCTTGTCGGCAATGGTCGGATAGACCGCACCCTCGATCCCGGCCCGCAGATGCTCGAAGACGCGCTCTGCCG